>Ga0209700_102446_pt1 | contig 37511 bp, 13 predicted proteins | sample SiratroredBW_FD_187528 | JGI IMG/M metagenome (GOLD analysis project Ga0209700, IMG submission 187528) | Root nodule microbial communities of legume samples collected from California, USA - Siratro red BW (SPAdes) (version 2) | ecosystem: Host-associated > Plants > Roots > Nodule | place: USA...
TTGTATTTCATCTAGTTTTAAAACAAACATTTATTTTATCGTATATTTACTATTGGCTATAAAATAATACCAGTACTCCCACTTATTTTTAAACAAACATTTACTCCCATCTATTCCTAATCAATAGAACCCATCTTCTTTTTTTAATAATTTGACACCACTTTTATTTTATTTTAAAATAACATATTATTGAAACTAAACCATTTTAAAATAATTTGACACCAAAACTTAAATAAAGTTAAAGAAACTAATTTTTTTAAAATGTAAAAGTTAAGGAATTTCTATAAGCAAAAAATTTGAATGATTAAATTATGGGAAATTACATTCCTAAAGTTTTTTTATATGACATTCACGTTTTTTAGTTTTAAAATAGGTATTCATTTTTCATGTAATTCTGATAAAGTAGCATTCATATTCCTTATTCTATTTTATATTTATATTTGTATTAAAATTATAAGTAAATATAATAATAAGTCAATAAACTTTATCATATATATTTTATAGCTATGTATTTATATTAAATAATGTTTTCAAGAATAGTTTTTTATTTTATTATTGAGTGACAATATAACGTTTTTTTATATTATTAACATATAATAATTAAGTCATTCAATTTTGTTTGTAGAAATTTTTTAATTTTTAATTTTCATATTTCTTATTAATTTTTAATCAATTTATTATGTTTATATGAAATGAAGAATATGCACATAATTTTATTAAAATTATACGAGAGATGAATGTCTTTTTATTAAATCTATAAGAAAAGTGAATGTCTATTTAAAAATTAGACAAGAAATGAATCCCATTTTATTATTATTATTATTATTATTATTGTTATGTATAAAAGAGGGTTTATGTTTATTTTATATTTTAAATATATAAGGAATGTGGATGTTTATTTTTAAATTACCATTTAATTTAACTTGTCTTGAGAGGATATATGTATAATGTTCTCTAAAAACAATGGAGAAAGTGTTTCCTTTTTTTTTTTCAAATCAAATGAAGAAGAAGTATAAAGAAATAGAGATTGATTTTCCATCTCTTTGTCTCTTTAGGTAGTGCTTGGTCCAATTATCTCTCAGAAGTGAAGACAAACCTTATTAATGATTTCTCCCTAAGAAAAATTATTCAATTAGTTTCAAGGTTTATATTTTTGTCTTTAGGTTTACATGATTAATAGTGATGATAAGATAAAAGGTAAGAGCTACAAAACCTAACCTAAAAATAAAAACTTATTGTTGTTTCCTACAAATAAAGCCAGAAAAGTGAAAACAAGAAAATAAAGCCTACAGAATTGGTCATTTGTTTCCTACTAGTAAACCCTAATTTGCTCTTTAAAGGCCCAATATGTGAAAAGCAAATTAATAACCAAAAAATAACAAAATCTCAATCGCCCTTCCCCACATGATAGCTATATGTTATAATATATATATATATATATATATATATATGCTCAATCCTGCTATCTGCAAATACTACAACCCTACCCCATCCCTTCCTTGGAAGAAAACAAAAAGGAAAAAACAGAAATAAAAGTGATTCTGCTAACCAACTAAACAACATGCTATGCTATCTACCAAAACCACATAAGAAAGTAACAGATAGCAGTTGCTCCTTTTGATTCAGTAGATATATAGTTTGTCATTACTAATTATAAAAGTACTTGGTTTATGGGATTTAATCCTCTACTTAATATTGTGCTTAAATATACTTGAACCATTCAAAAAATATTTGCTTTTATTTAATCATTAATTTTAACAAAATTAATGTGTTTTAATTCCTCATTAGAAGACTACAAGTACATTAGTTTTTGTTATTTTTAAGAATTAATATGAAGATAAGGATCGATGCAATGAAAGCGATATATTTTCTCGGATCGCAAATATAATTAATTTAATTTATTTACTTATTAATTTTTAGTTTATTTTTCGAAAGATTAACTTTTAAAGCAATTCTAATGTTGCTTTTTTACCTGATTTAAAACCAAACATTGATGTGCATTACTAAAGGGTAAGTCAAACATGACCTTACGTTGTAAAAACAAAAAACATAACCTTATTTTCGGATAAAACTAAAGTTGTAGCTAAACAATTTCACAGGCACATTCTAAGTCAATTTAATGCATTAATTATAAAGAACTACTTCCTAACTCCCATCTATAATTAACAATTCAAAGTTCTGGAAAGTGGTTTTAGTAAACTAAATTAATATTCATCCAGGCCCACTCCCATGTGGGGTGAAATGTTTTCAACTGGAACGTGGAATCTATTGATTATGGTGAAAAGTTAGGGTTTTCACTTTTTTTTTTCTCATTTTAAATTTGTTATTTCTAACCCTAATTATAAAATAGGGTTTATAATCGGAGATTTATCTAAACATTTATTTTGAAAAGTTTTTGGTTCAAACTCTGTAACATTTTCTTACTTTTTACTTGGTTTGTTGAACCTTTCCATATCTATATTTAGTAACATTAAAAAATTATTACTAAAACATAAAAAATGTTACAACATATTTTATAGTAACATATTTTTATAAAAAAGTAACATTATAAAAATATTACTATAAATTTGTAATGACGCTTTTTCATTACAAGGTTATATATTAAAAATTTCTAAGGACTTTTTAAAGCATTTTTTAATAGAGGCAATATTATTAATATAAATATTCTATACCGTTTAAAAAATATTACCAAATTATTTATTTTAAAATAAAATAGTTTTAATAACTTATACAAATAACTTTTAGTTTAATAAACCAAGATTAAGTTTATTGACTTTCATCGTAACCTAAACTAAAAACATAACAAAGTAAACTTTTCAAGCTACTGGTGTATTTTAATATATTTAGTTAAATTTTAATATTTCTAAAAATAATTTAAGAAGCATAATTTAAAGGAATCCATTAACTATACAAATAATCTTTTTAATGATTTCATAGTAACTTTAACTTTTGATTAATAAGCGTCTCTCTTTTCTTGCTTAATTAACTGATTTTTATCTGTTTTTCCATGAAAACTTGTGTAATTTCTCTAGCAGAAGTTAATCGCCTCTGGGAAAAAGGAAAATCCACACATTGATTAGAATTAGAAGTCTCTTTGAGAGCATTGACAAGGTCCTGAAATTCATGGCATGAGCTTAAAAGTTGGTGATAAAGGGTATTTTGAAGGATTTTCCCATTTGACATCAACCATAATGAAAAATAATGGAGTCAACAAGTTCGAGTTGGAATTCAAGACCTAATAATAATTAACAATGGTTGAGAACCAACTCAACAACATTAAAATGAAGTAAGAAAAACTAATATGTTGAAAAAACAAACTGAAATATCAACTTCTAGAGTCAAAATCCATTTCTTAGCCGTTAAGGAGCAATGTTATTAATTGTTATGGGAAAACTAGCATGTCCTTAGTAGATTCTTTTTGTCTACTAAAAGTATTTCAAGCAAAAATCTTAATAGCATATAAACTCGTAATTTTGTAAGGAAATGTTAAAAATATTAATGATTATACACCTATAAAAATTAGCATTAATCTACAAATATCATTCTTTAGCCTAACATGTTAGGTTAAATTACTAAAAGATAAATAAAAAGATATAAAGTCAAATGATAACGAAAGTGAAATCAATTTTACTACAAATAAGTAATTATCGAGAAAAATAGAGAAATGAAATGGTATGAGGATTGTTGTGACTGCATCGTCATCAAATATATTATTAATTATAGCATCGTGTTATGTTTTTTCATCTGACTATAACGAATCTTAAATCAATGAATTAAAATATCAATAAATAAATCAGTAAAATCAATAAAAGTCTAATAAAAAAATATAAAAAAAAACATTATTCTTATTTGTGTTATTCAAATCAAATTTAGTAACATTGTTAAAAAATCAATAATATTACGTTCTTAAAAAGTATTAATCTTTAATGTTTAGTTACATTTTATTAAAAGATATCATACAATAAATTACTGCAGTGTACAAATTCTATCTGTTCCAACTATATATATATATATATTCATTGTTCTCTGACCAGCTTTAATTTATCCATTGAGCAACGGCGGTCCGAGGCAACTTTCCCTCTTCAAAAGTCATTGACTTTTATATGCTATGTATATAGAAAAACTCTCGCAAGTCATAGATATTTAAAATTTTTTTCTCTTAAATTTTTCACTTGTTTTAGAATTTTTTTACTTAACGTAGAGAATAAAAAATCATTTTAAATTTTAGTTCTTAGTTATAAAAAAAGCTCATATAACTCTTTCATCTTATGTTACATTTTACTGTTCTTATTATCATCCATCATTTTTATTATTTTCGTCAAACTCTACTTAATGTTGATCATTTTGATTAACACATTAACTGTCACACGGTTATTGAGCATAATCTAAAATAACCGATAATTCTTTTTGCAGTTTTTACTACTTGAAATAGATCTCTGAACTCATAAATATTACTTTGATTGGAGAAGGCACGACAAAGATCGAAGGAGATTATGTTTGAAATATTAAAATGAGAAAAAGAATAGAAAAGCATAAACACTTGTTTTTTTTTTCTCTCTCCTCGGTTTCTTTAATTATGAATATACAAGTACTTATTTAGCATAAACATTCTTTGAGAAGGTTATGGAAATTAACATAATTGTGTGCCCTTAGTTGGTGTAAATCAATAATCACGCGTTAGATATGATGATTAGATTGAGATTAAAGTGAAAACACTTTTACGGTGTGGGAAACTATAGTGTGCACTGTTACGAAGCATGGGCATAGTTTAAAGACAATAATATTCCTCAACTTTGAAGCGTGCAATGTTTTTCTAGTCAATCATCCACTTTCTTCCATGGTTGGAAAGTTTAGTTTAATCATGTTTTGACTTTGCTTTAGTCTAAAGAAGAATGAGAGGAAAATAAATATAGAACTAAATCTTTTACGTTTATTAATTTTGTAATTTAAATATTAAATAATTAACCTTCTATACAACTTATACATTAATATCTAACGCTTTTTTAAAATATTTATACAATTAGTATATTTTTTTTAACACATTTTAAAAAAATATAAACGTTCACACTTAAAGAATAGGACGAAATACATAGAGTTTTAATAAATTGATTTATGTGACATGTTAGATGTTTATTATTAGATTAAATGTTTTAATTCATATATTCAAGATATAATTCCTTTTATTTTTCCATGGATGTTAAAACTTAAAAAGAAGGACAAAGTATGTTAAGTTTTAATGAGTTTCTTTATCTATTAGATTGAGCATGCATCATTAGATTAAATGTCATAATTCATATAATTAAGATACAATACTTTTTATGTGTCCTTATAGGTATTAAACTTGTGATATTGCACTTTTTTTTTATTTGATTAACACTTTTTTATTTTTTATTTCTCTTAATACCATTATTTACTTTTTATTTTCCTCAATAATAGTTTTTATTTTTTAATTCTTGAAATAGCATTTTTTATTTTTTTATTCTTTAATTAATGTACAGTAAGTACATTAATTATGATTATTTTTTTTCTTTTTTTTCTTTTTTATGATTTTGTATTTGTATTTTATTATAATAATTTACTAGTTGTATTTTTGTATTAAAATTTGATATTTGAAGAAAGATTTATAATAAATTATAAAATTGTTATTTAAATTAAAATTTGTATTTTTCATTTGTTAAAAATATATCTAAATAATTAATAGTAAAAATAAAATAAAATTGTTGGAGTATTTTTATAAATAAATATTAATTAAATGGTTTAAAAATTTTAAATAAAATTTAATTTATTTATGAATTGATATTGAACATAAAAAGGAAAATAAATGACAATTATATATTCATTAAATAGTTTAATTATGATATACTAGATACTTTGTGTGAAATGAAACATTAATTTTATGTTTATCAAAACTCAAATTTTATCTTTATAAAAAAATTAATTATATCTTTATCGAAAATCAAATTTTATCTCTATCAAAAACTAAATTTTATATTTATCAAAAATCAAATTTTATCTTTATCAAAAATCAAATTTTATCTTTATCAAAATTTTATTTGATTTTTGTCATTAATTATTTAGATATTTTTAATAAACTAAAAGTATAAATTTTAATTCAAATAACAATTTTATAATTTATTACAATTTTTTCTTCCAATATCAATTTTAATATAAAAATACAATCAAAAAATTATTATAATTTATTATCGAAATTTAAATTTATTATTAAATATAAAATAAAATAATTTTGTCATTTTTTTCTATTAGAATTAATTAATTAAAAAGCCTATAAAATATTTCATTTATTTTCTTTGTACTTTTTTTTAATTTGAATTTAATTATTTTTATATTATTTTTTATTTTAATTTTAGTAAACTAATAATCATAATTTTTAATAACTATTAAAAAAAAGTGCTATCCGATAAAAAAAAAACTCGTTATATTGATCTTAATATAAATGCTTAGATTAATATGTTATTTTTAGGTCTAAAAGTTATAACTCATAATTAAAATATAATTCTTTTCAATGTAACAATTAATTTAAGTATATAATTCAATTGAGACTTGATTCTTTTAATCAATATCACATATTAATTGCCTCATCTTACAATATAGCCAATCTTTTACTATTTTTGGAAAATTTATTATTTTTCACTCCGTCAACATATTCTTGCCTACTAACTTACCTTTTTATTAAAAATTAAAATAAAAAAATTTAAATGTTTAAATGTTTAAATTCTTAGTATTGTACCGTTCAAAGAATACAAATATACTAGTATTGTTTATAAGATTTACACTTTCAATATAAATTTTAATCATTAATTATAATAAAATTATTTATTATGTAAATATAATATTTCTTACAATTTATTTAATTAAAAACATTACTTAATCAATCAAATATTGTTAAAATATTAACGCGTTTCTGTATATATAAATACACTGAAAACTTAAAAAATATAAAAAAAGTATTCTATTGCTAAAATAACCGTAACACAATACAAAATTTAAGAATAAGTTTAAAAATTAAATATATTCCTCATTTCCTGATATACCCTATTTTTTAATAAATTAAGCTTCTATTATATTCATTCAATTACAAATATTTATTGAGTGTTTTATAGTTTTGGCATGCTTTTTTCCATTAATTTGTATTTGGTACATTTTATTCATATAAAAGACATTATTTATATTTTGTATTGATCATGATAAGATTCCCATAAGATTACGTGGCGAATATGCTTTAGTTTTGACATTGTCAACCAATTCAAAGTTTGAAACATCAATAAATGAAGTGTAAAATCAAATCTTACTCACACAACACACTTGTGGCGCGTGCATTCTAATGTCTACCCAAAGATTTTGTAATTATTTATATTTAAGGGTTTTATTATTCATGTAAGGTTGAACATGTAAAATTTAGTGTAAATTATCTTACAATGTGATCTGATTCTAATAATATTTTTATATATTTTTTTAAATCTTATTAAAATTAATAGTTATTAAATATAATAATTTATGATTAAATATTTGAGAAACGCAATAAAAATGTATTTTACAATGTGAAAGTGAAAATTATAATAGTTTCTAACCGACATAATATATTTCATAATAATGACTAATTAAGAATTAACATATTAAAGCATTTAATTTATGAAGTAGAGTTTTTGGTCCACAGAAATCTCATTACACCTCCATTAAAAAAAATATAATTAGTTAAAATAGATTTTAAATTTGATTAAAAGAAGTACCTGAAGTGATTAACCCATGTTTGATTTCTTTTTTAAATGTTCATTTACAAAACCAGTTTTTTTTTTTTATTCCTGGTTTCAATTATAAAGAAACTTACGTAATATTTGTTCTTATTTTAATTTTCTAGATATCTTAATAGATCTGTTACGTGAACCAGATCTAAATCTTAATCTAACTTATTCTTTGTCGTATATTCTAAAAAATATTAGAACTCCAAGAAATTGGATGAATTAAAAATTAAAATAATTTATGTTACAACAGAAGAACACAAGACGTTGAAGGATAAAAATATCTGTGTGATGCAATGGCAGTGAGTGACTCACAGGCGCGTGGGGAATGTAGAGTCTGACAATAGCCCCACGAGTTCGTTGTCTTCCTCTTCACAACACGACCAGTTTTTTGTTTTAATTAAGAACCAGCATCATAAACTATCTTCATTAAAATACTCAAATTTACTTAATTATCCCTTTTTCATTATATAAATATGATAAATATATTTTAATATATTATTGCCTGTGCTTTTTATGGTAAGAACATTAAAGAAATTAAATATTAAAAGTTAAATATATAAATCAATATTTAAACAATGTGTGTGAATTTTGACCACCTTCTATAATAAAATTATCTTGTAAAATAAAAAACAATGAGAAAATTCAAAGTCAGTTCTTTAGTAAATGTATGATTATATTTTCTAATTATATATGTAAGTACTTATAATTATTTGAATAAAGAATAAGGGGAGAGATCTAAGATGGCATGAGAGAAGAACACATGAGCAACACAAAAACAAAGATACAGAGTGAGATTATTAGCATTTGGCAATGGGGTGGTAAGTGGGACCCACTGAGTTTCACCCTCATCTTCTTCTGCTTCAGCTTCTACTTCTACTGCTTCAGCTTCTACTTCTTACTTTCTGAGCCTCACCTTTCCCTTTCTCTCTTTTCCTCCTTTCCTTCATCAATGGTGGTGGTGGCTTTTCGGAAAGCTCTGTCTTTTGGCTCTTCGAGCTCAAAAGCAAGAGCACCTTAGATTTAAAAGATCGGATTCGCTTTCATTGTGTCCCTTTTCTCAGGTACATTCTCATCGTCCCCTCTTTCTCTCTCTAAACTCTTCCCCACCTCCTTTCTCTCACTATAAAGTTTGAAAGTGATGTTTTTTTCACCTTCTCTTTTTTGGGTTTTTCTTTTTATTTATCCTCGCCTGAAAATTCCACCATTTGAGTCTGTTTCTAAATTCGTTTTCTTCGGGGGGGCATTTATTAGCAAGTGCTTTGACTCTAGAGTTTTTCAACACTCCGAAGAACATAAAACTTGTGACTTGTTCTTCGCTCTCCTTTTCCCACTAACTTCTAAGCCTGATAAAGTTGAACGGTGTACACGTTCGGTTCTTGTTTTTTTTTTTTGTCTATTTTTGACTGTAAATATTTCACCTTTTCATGTGTTTTCTGTGTTTTTGTCTGTTGTCATGCTGAGATACCATAGGTTGAATTTGGTTCACTTTCATTTCATTTTATATTTTGTTTAGCACACTTTCCTTTTTCGTTTTTTGTAATACAAATGAAACCGTTCAACTATGAAGGCGTTCACGTTTCAACGTTTGATTGCGGCTGCTTGAAGGGCCATGCCTGTGACTCATTCTATATTTGCCAAAACAAAACTCCTAAAACCCCTTCATACTGTAACATAATTCAACCTCTTCTTTTTTCCTGAAGATATGTGTTATTTTCTATCTAGTTACAAGGATCTTGGATTTGTTGTTTTAGTGAGTAGCTTACAGTAATATCTGAAGCTGAAGATTGAGGAACTTTAAGGGGCGTTTGAGTTTGTGAATATGGATCAAAATAGAGGAGAAAGCTGGAGGGAGTTAGTGAAGAAGATGCTTCCTCCTGGTGCTTCCATACCTGTTGATGCTTCTAATCTTGATTACTCCATAGCTATGGAATATGTTGGTCCACCAGTTTCATATGAATTGCCAAGAGTTGAGCCTCTTGAAGCAAACTCAAGAGCAATTCCCACTGCTGAGCCACTCTCTGGATCACAAAGAGCCAATACCCATGTGGGGTCTTTGGTGATTGAACCAATCCCTCTCCCAGTGTCTCGTATTGCCGGTGTAACACGTTCTCCTAATCAAAGTCCGAGGGTGTCAGGAAGCTCAGATTCTGTGGTTTCTGTCTTGCAAAATCCAGATCTTTCTTCCGCTTCACCTTCAGCTTCACCTGCTTCAGTACATAATCCTCCGCAGCCGGTGGTTAATGAAGTGAAGAGGGCACCGGTTGTCACTTTTAACACTGTTGATAGATCTCAGAGGAAGGAGGTGGAGGTTGTGAAGCCGGTTTATTCTGAATACGTTGGAGTTTTGAAGGAAAGGAAGAAGAAGAAGAAGATAAGAGTTTGTTATAGGTGTGGAAAAGGGAAGTGGGAAACTAAGGAGTCTTGCATAGTGTGTAATGCCAAGTATTGCAGCAACTGTGTGCTGAGGGCAATGGGATCAATGCCTGAAGGGCGCAAATGTGTGACATGCATTGGTCAACCAATTGATGAATCAAAGCGTCTGAAACTGGGTAAATATTCAAGGGTATTGTCCCGGTTGTTAAGTCCTCTAGAAGTGAAGCAAATTATGAAAGCAGAGAAAGAATGTTCGGCGAATCAGCTTCGGCCGGAGCAGCTTATCGTCAATGGGTTGCCCTTGAAGCCAGATGAGATGGCAGAACTACTTGGATGCCCTTTACCTCCACGGAAGCTGAAACCTGGTAGATATTGGTATGACAAAGAGTCTGGTCTCTGGGGAAAGGTGATGGATTCATGCTTTATTACTGAGAATATTTCTGCTTCAATTTTCCCTTGTACAAGTTATTATTTTTCCATTTGGTTGTAGAAGTTTTATTTTTAAATTCATCAGGTTAATCTTATCAAAGTACTAGATTTCAATTGGTCATTGGATAACGGGAATTAACTTGTGTCTTTATTCATTTAATAGGAAGGAGAAAAACCTGACAGAATCATAAGTTCAAACTTGAATTTCACTGGGAAACTTAGCCTCAATGCTAGTAATGGAAACACCGAGGTTTACATGAATGGTCGAGAGATCACAAAACTTGAACTGAGGGTACTCAAGGTAAGTGTTTATCTTTACTAAATGTTAACCACTTATAATTACTGAATTTATCTGCAATGCCAGAGGTGGAAGTGAAAATGAAAACACTGGGGTGTGGCACCAGATTGTTCAAGATATGAACAAGTGGTTGCACCTGTTTCCCAATGTTAAGAGGATTTTGGAAATGATAAAATATTCTTGTGTAATAGCTGAGAAAAGATAATAATAAAACATCAGTCACCTGATAAATACACTTACTACTTTGCTATAAGACTTTTCTAATCTTTGGATGATCCGTATCATTATCCTATTATCATGGGATTATGGTATTACTAGAATCAATGGATTAACCTTTTTCTTCGACTTTTCAGCTGGCAAACGTGCAGTGTCCTCGTGATACACACTTTTGGGTTTATGATGATGGCCGTTATGAGGAGGAAGGTCAAAATAATATCAGAGGAAACATTTGGGAGAAGGTATTTGCCAACTAAATATTTTTTGGTAAGAACATCTCACGTAGTAGGAGCATGCAGAATATGAATGAAAGATCTGTTTACTTTTTCCTTGACAGGCCTCAACAAGATTCATATGTGCCTTATTCTCTCTACCCTTTCCCCATGGTCAGCCTCATGGGCTAAAGGATGAAACTAGTCACTATACCACAGTTCCTATTTATCTGGAACAGAAAAAAACCCAGAAGCTTCTTCTTCTTGGAATTCAAGGATCTGGTACTAGCACTATATTTAAGCAGGTATGGCTTTTATTCCAATGTTTAGACCAATGTTTGTGGTAAATACGTCTGAGATAAGCAATGGAGTTGATATGGGACTGTGTAGAAGATTTTGTAATCTCTTCATTTACTCTAATGGAATTAAAATAAAAAACATATTTTTGGGTCCTAGTGTTTGTTACTGATTTTCTAGTAACTTAATTCTCCTGTGGCTCTCTTGCAATTGCTGAGCAGGCCAAGTTTTTGTATGGGAACAAGTTTTCTGCTGAGGAGCTGCAGGATGTCAAACTGATGATCCAGAGTAACATGTATAAATATCTTAGTATTTTACTTGACGGGAGAGAGCGCTTTGAAGAGGAGGCTGTTTCTAGAATGAATGGACAAGGTTCTCCTGCTCAAACTATTGAAACAAGTAATATTTCATTCCATGGTAATTTAGTTTTCAAATTCCCACTTCATGTGTTTGCTGTTTATCTAACAGGAAACAGTTTATGAAAAATACATTTATTTATTACCTTATCATCAACTACGTCTTGTAGAACCTATACACGTCATTTGTTCTTGAACCAGTTAAGCTCTCTCAATTTCATAGGCTCCCTAACCCTGAGCATGGATGGTGGAACTTATGTCTCTTCTTCATGGCTTGGTTCATTAGATTGATAGGATACATTATTTCTGTATTTCATTTTTTTTGTTATTGAAACCTGAACATTATTATCCTTGTTTGTGCTATATTTTGGGGAAATATAGGGTAGCTAGGTAAATTGAGCAACTGAAATTCTGTGTGAACCTTTCTTTTTCTTAATTTGAATTTCCAAGTACACTTTCTATGTGATCAAATTGTCATTTTTTTCTATGAAAAGGGAAATCCAAAATTAATAAGTTTCTACAACTATTATTTAAGAACTTAGTGCCACATCATTTTGCGGGGATGAACAAAAATTTACCTTAATACCAAGAACCTTCGTTGCTAAAAGCTAGTGAAGACATTAAATTTTAAATGTAACGTTAGAAACTAGTTCAGAATATGTGTTGCACAATTGATAATTTTGTTAATTGTAATATTTACTTTTCTAAATAAACTATAAAGTGTCTCTGCTTATTAAGGCAGACAGCACATCTGCAGTGGTTCTTTTTAGCCCTGATTGATATGGAATGTGCATCTTTCCAGATATTAAACTAGACAAGTTGAATTTCTGGCTCTTGGTAGGTAACCAAATATTTGCAGAAAATAGTATTTAGCTGCTGCAAATGTGCTGTTTCAGAATATAGATATGTATCAAAGTTGAATCACGTGGGGCAACTTTTATGTTAGTCCAGTAATGGCATCATGATGCTTCCAGTATATAACCCGATTTTGATCTCTATTCAGGTAGCAATGGTGAAGGTAATACTAGTGAATGCATCTATTCCCTCAACCCAAGGCTAAAACATTTCTCTGACTGGCTCCTGGACATTATAGCCACTGGGGATTTAGATGCCTTCTTCCCTGCAGCCACACGTGAATATGCACCATTAGTTGAAGAAGTATGGAAGGATCCTGCCATACAAGAAACCTTCAAAAGAAAAGATGAGCTTCACTTTCTTCCCGATGTTACTGAGTACTTCTTAAGCCGGGTAATTGCATAAATGTCATCCTTGAAACCGAGCCCTTTTGTTCTGTTAAAGTTATCCGATGCTTACCAAATCTTCCCTTAGCCATCTGTGCTTTTTCCTGCCATTTTTTTTTACTAATTTTATGTTCTGAGAGGAGGTGTAATATTCTCAACATTTTTTATCCGTATAACAAGATATGCTATTGGTTTGCCAATTATGTCTTCACCTATTATCTCAGTGCAATATCGATCTTGTTTGCAATTTTTATATTAGAATTTGTTGGAAGGAAAATTGTGGAACATATGAAGGTTTTAAGCCATGTGTACTTGGATTTGCCTTTTAGGAGCAAAATGGAAAGGTTGGAGGGGAAATAAGGGACATATTTTGACATGTTTCCCATGATTTTTCCTCCTCATCACCGTAGTCATCTTGAAATTATGGTCTATTTTATGTGAATATTTTTGAGTCATTATTTTTCCTGATTATTAACCTCTATAATTAAGTCCATTATGTATGATAAGTACAAATGGTTATTACTTTGCAAGCATGGTTTGCTTTGAGCTTCAGGAAATTTGATGGTATTGGCATGTATAGATAGATAATGTACTCTTGTTTCCTTCAGGCTGTGGAGATATCTAGTAATGAATACGAACCTTCAGAAAGGGACATAGTATATGCAGAAGGGGTCACTCAGGGAAATGGTTTGGCATTCATGGAGTTTTCACTTGATGACCGTGTCCCAAAGTCAGACACTTATTCAGATAACCTGGATGCTCAGCTGCCACCACTGACCAAGTAAGCTATGTTCATTCTCTTTGAATTCCTGTTAAGGGATATCTAGAATATAACAACAACAAAGTATTGTCTCATTTAGTGAGATCAGGCACATAAATCATACATTATCATTCAGTCAGTTAAAGACCAAAGTTCTAGTGATTTTATTTATCGTAAGGTCATTGAGTGATATGTAGAATGATGTCAGAAAAGTTGTTTACTCATGACATTGTTTGATCCATGTAGCTGAGTCCAACCAATTGTAAAATATTTTGTTGCTTCCACCTTCATACACCTCACACAAAAAGAACAGAAAGTAAACTCAAAAGACTATAAACCCTTCTTTTATGTCTTAGGTATCAACTCATAAGAGTGAATGCCAAGGGCCTTAATGAGGGCTGCAAGTGGGTGGAAATGTTTGAAGACGTTCGAGCTGTGGTCTTTTGCGTTTCCCTAAGTGACTATGATCAGTTGTGGCTTTCCCCAGACAGTAATGGCAGTGGAACACTTGTTCAAAACAAGATGGTACAAAGCAAGGAGCTTTTCGAGACCATGGTGAGACACCCTTGCTTCAAAGACACCCCTTTGGTTCTGGTCCTTAACAAGTATGATATCTTTGAGGAAAAGATTAGCAGGGTGTCCCTAAATACATGTGAATGGTTCAGTGATTTTTGTCCCGTGCGTGCACACCATAATAACCAGTCACTGGCTCATCAGGCCTACTTCTATGTTGCTATGAAATTCAAGGACCTTTATGCATCCCTCACGGGGAAAAAACTCTATGTGGCACAAGCCAGGGCAAGGGAACGAGTGACTGTTGATGAGGCATTCAAGTACATAAAAGAGGTCCTCAAATGGGATGAAGAGAAGGAGGAAAATTTCTATGGTCCACCTGAGGATTCATTTTACAGCACAACAGACATAAGCTCCTCTCCCTTTGTCAGACAAGAGTGAATGAGTGTGCATAAAATAATTCTTATTTGGCTATTGAAAAAAGGGTGGAAAATGTGACATGCTGGCCAGCTTGTGCTCTGGTATTTACATATTCTGAAATGTTAAGTGAAAGTTATTGATGGTTTTGGTAGAGTTCTTTAAAGCTGAACCTTTTTAGTGTTTATCTGCATGCTTACTTTTTCTTTGCATGTGGTGGCGCTGTTAATTGGTTCTCGTGCCTTAAGACTTTATGGAACATTTACTTTAGCAGTAGTAGGGAATGTAGAAAGGAAAACCAAGATAAACAAAAGTGAAAAAAGAAATTAAGGTTATAAAAAGATGTTGACAGCTTTAGGATTATTCAATTGTCTGAGACTGAATTTGCATTTAAAAGTCTTGTTATGTACAGCATATAGCAGGAAAACCAGAACAAAAACCAAGTGAAAATTTGTATTATTGAGTACTAATTTTTTACCTGATGTAAAATTTATTAGTATGAAGAGGTAACAAAAGCATTCAATCGATGTAAGATTGTAGAGAGTTTCCTAGTCTAATTAAATCAATATCAAATCAAAGTACACGACTCTATGGATTTCTTTGCTTCGCTCGTGATCACATTTCTGTGCAACAATGGAAAAAATTCAAAAGAGTGAAGTATACGTAAAACTGTAAGCAATTATTGTTGTTTGTATGAATGTTCAGAGAATTTTTCCCCGGTCAGATTCTTTGCCCTGAAAATTACGTCACTCAATTTACATTTTCACCACTACAAACAAACACACACACACGAGTACAAGAATGTTCTCAAATCTTAAAGTTGCATATGCAAATGGCCTATTTACGGTATGTTTTGGACTTCACTATAAAAAATGATTAAATGTCATAAATTTGATCCAATTAAGTAACAGTTGGTATGTATCAAAAAGATTTATCATACAAGTACAACTCAATTCAGTGATGTCTAAGTTTCAAAAGGAATAGTTACAAATGTAGAAATGAAAAATCTTAACCCTGTGGAAATATCTTTGAACTAGGATAATCAGCATGTGACACCAAACTCAAAAGATGAAACTCTTTAAACTTTACCATAGTGTGCTCAAGTTAAAGGGTGTAGTAAAATGAAGTGGTAACAGAGTTGTCACATGTTTATAGCACCTGCCATTCTTCAGAGTGTTTGTCCTTTCCATATGGTGCACCTCTGCTGCTGTTTGTGTGTCAGCATTATTGTTCTTTCATAGACTTGGATTGCTAAATACTGAGATGCCCATGTGATATTAAACGTACCATCATTGTATATGACTACGAGCATAATAACATTCAGTCTAGTCATGTACAAAAACTGACCCATTCTTTGTTTGAGACCATTATATTCATTCTGTTCACTCCCACCTACCTACCAGTCTCAACCCTATCACTACTCTCCTTAACTTAACTACTGCATTTAATTTGGAATCCAACTGAAACAGCAATCAACATCCTTGGCCTCTCTTTCTTCAAATCATCTCCTTCAATGCTGCTCAAATAATTACTACAAAAAATGTTCTTAGTAGAACTTTTCCTGTAAATTTTGTATGCAAATTTGTAAGAAATGAGTTTCTTGTGGGTTTTTTTTCATAGAATTTTATGCAGAAAAAGTCCTATCCAATAAATTGTATCTATTTTAGCCCTAAAAAAAAAAAAAACATTGTATCTAGTTACATTTCAATTGTTGTTCTCTAAAAGATAGTTTCATTTGTAGCAACCACTTTTGTAGATGGAGTTGGAAGTTACATTGATGTTTCTTTTTGAACAGTTAGAAAGATGTGTACATGACAAGTTGAAAAATCAGAATATCATGTATATTACAACATCTGAAGTGCACTTTGTAAAACAAAATGTGCATTACAATATTTCATTTTTGAATATATATTTCTTTAAACTATTTTCATCTCTCTTTCTAAAAACCATTTTTAGATGTTATTCTCTAATAAAAATTGTGAATAATTCAAACAACAAAAAATAAACACTAAAAAACCACCTGAGAACACTTAAACAAATATACTTGTCTTTTAAATCCCATGCATTATTAGGATAAATATGTAAATCCATTTAATAATAATTGAAACCACCCAAAAAGCCAAATGATTCAAACATAATCGAATCATTATATATTCATTAGGTAACTAAGATGGCAAAAAGACGAAGTATTGCTCTCATAATGAAAAGCACTTCTAACAAAAATTCAACTCGACGAAGTGACCAACCAGTAGAACTAAACAATGTTGCTATCAGAAAAACCAGAAGGGAGCGAAGAAATAAAATAACTATGTCTATTCCTTTTTATTTCTTCACAGAAATTGGACCATAAATTAACGGTAAAAAAGAAAATGTTGTATTACAATATAGTTGATTGTTAGAGTATTTCATAACAATCTATTATGTTATAATATGGTTATTTATTATTATATTTGTGTTATAATAAAATATATTATTATTGTATTTTACAACATAATTAATTATATTATACTATAATTAATTATTGTTGCATTTTACACAACTGTGACAACCGATATATCTGACATCATAACTTTTATACATGCATAAATCAAATATTTGTATTTATAAAATATATTATTGTCAAACTTTATTTTTATTTAAAAAATAAAAATCATTCCATATTCACTTTCATCTACACATTTCCTCTGACTTTTAATTACCTTTTTTCTCAACGCATCCATTTTCATTTCCTCCATTTGCGTTGTCAACAAATTCATTCATTTTTGGAACAATATTTTTTTTTCATACAAATTTTTCCACGAAAAATGCTACTAATTCACTAAAGCATATCCTTCATACTAAACTTTAATACGTCTTTACAAGTCTACTTTAAGTTTAATGCATACTTATAAAATTGATTTATAAAATAAGATCTACATTCACTTATAAATTATTTATAAAATGAGATTTATATATATTTATAAATTATTGAAATGTGTATTAACTTGTAAGGTGTGTCTTATATCTATCACATATTCCTGATGTTCAATTCATACTTGAAATTATATATTTAAGGGTGGTATGATAGCGACCTAACAATCTTAATAGAATAACCTCTTAAATAATTCTAATACCATCTTAAAAAGTGAACTTTAACTTAACTTAATTTTAAAAATATTGAATTAGACTTAAATTCGTAGACAATTACTTTATGCACCATACAAATTTTACTTACTATACTTAACAAATTCTCAATATACCAATAATGTCCTTATTATTTTTATTTTAAAATTTATTTATTAAATAATTTTTTTCTCTCTCACTTGTAACTGAGTTACAGATAAGTGTAATCAAGTAAAAAACTGTTAATTTTTCTCTTTCTTATAAGTATTAACAAATTTCTTGATAAATAATAAAAAATAATCTTATAAATATTAAGAAATATATATATTCTTTCTAACCAATATTAAATTATTATCAAAAAAACTAAATATTTAAAAATAATGTGTTCAACTGAATTTTTAAAATTAATCATATTAAATTATAAATATCTTAACAATATATTATTATTAAAAAATAAAAATATATTATATCTTTTAAAACATAACTTACATATAAAATGTTTTTGTGAGAAGAAAAAAAAATATTTAATACATAAATTTTAAAATAAAAATAATAAAGACATTTTAGACATATTAAAAATTTGTTAAGCACAAAAAACAATTTATATATACAGAAAGTAACTGCCAAAAAATTATATGGCAAATGCATTCTAATTAAATTCTATCAAGTATTATTTATCTGAAATAAAGGAGCTTGAATCAATTAATAAGCAATTAAATTAAAATATAAAATTTTCTCAAAACCTAGAAATTATTTTAGAGATGATTTACAAAAATATTGTAAATGTTGATTGACAACATTTAATAACTATTAAGAAAATTAAGAAAAACAAAAAAAAAATCTATAAATAAATAAATAATGTAAAAAAATTGGGAAAAAAGTTATTATAATTTTTATAAAATTTTTAAAGATAGTAATCATAAAATATGAGAATCTATTTCATTCTTGAAAATCAATGGTGTTATGTATAAAAATAAAAATAACCATCTGAGAAAGATAGTATGCATAACTTGTTTGTGGGGTGGGAGTCAAAGTATTGAAAATAGAACAATGAGAAATGTGCTCTTCATTCAATTGCCTTGTGTTCCTGAAAACCAAGAATTTCTGTGACTGTCTTCCATAACCAAAAGAAAACAAAAGTTACTCATTAAAATTCATCAATTCTCTGAAAACCATTTTTCTTGACATGCTTGATAGCAACATTTTTAGGTACAAAAAGAGAAGCTCAAGAAGCCAGTGTCCAATATCATATCAACTAGTTGTCTATGTACTGCAATATGACTATCAAATGTAATACAGGAAAAATTCTAGTCCTATAAGAACGCTTTATGCATAAATATAATGAAATTCACCAATAATCTTTACATGAGCAAGTTCCATCTTTAAAATGGTGGAAGCGATTACGGTCTCTTACAGAAATTTCCCGTTCATAGATCATGGAAATGAACTTAGTGTACGTATGACAGTCACTACACATCCTAAGATTTCTTGATATTCTTATAGGAGATCCTTCTGATGTCTGTATTAGTGCAAAAGCAATTGCCAACTTCTGACTATGATATTTCAGTCTCTCTCTCTTTTCTTCTTCATCTACATCAAGCAACACCTGTGATGTGTCTGGTGCATAGCCTTCAAATTTCAACTGCCATTCCATTTGGTGAATCATATCATAGATGGTGTCACATTGTGGTTGAGACTTGTCTTGTGACACAAACTTGTGGACCTTTTTATTTGCTTCAACCAAGCTAAAGCCAGGTGTTTGCACCAAATGTTTTTGAGCCATTTGTGTCCTGATCCTGGCCACATCACTCCATTTTTGAGCCCTTGCATACATACTTGCTAGCATCAAATAGTCCCCAGGGTTGTGTTGATTCAACTTGAAAATATTCTCAGCTGCTATCTCCCCTATTTCCAAGTTAAGGTGAACCTTACAAGCACTAAGAAGGCTCCTCCAAACCACATCATTAGGCTTAATTTGCATGCCCTTTATGAGGTCATAGGCTTCCTTCAGCATACCAGCTCTCCCCAGAAGATCCACCATGCAACCATAGTGCTGAATTGTTGGTTTGATCTTATGCACAAGTTGCATGCTGTTGAAACATTGAAGACCCTCATTGACAAGACCAGCATGACTGCAAGCACTTAATACCCCCACATAAACAACATCATCAGGTGCCAAACCTTCTTCCACCATTTCAGAGAAAACTCTTAGAGCTTCCCTTCCTCGCCCGTGAAAGGCAAGCCCTGAGATCATCACAGTGTAAGAGTATCTATTTTTCACAGCCATACTTTGGAACACACAAAGCCCTTTCTCAAGGCTCCCACATTTTACATACATATCAATCAGTGAAGTCTTGACTACAACATTGAGCTCGCTAATGTTCCTCAACAAGATCCCATGTATGCACCTTCCAAGATTAGTAGACCCCAAATGAGTGCAAGCAGAAAGTGCGGTAACTAGAATGCTCTCTTCAGCCCTATGGCGTCCCTCACTGCTCATGTCACCAAGAAGCATCAAGCAGTCTTGCCACAACTCCACTCTAGCGTGAGCACCAATGATGGAACTCCATGAAGCAACACTCTTTTCATCCATTTGCTCAAACAAGGCACAAGCATGCTTTATTTCCCCACACTTCCCGTACATGCTGATCAAGCCATTTTGCACAAAGGTATCATCCTCAAAACCTGCCTTAAAAACTTGACCATGAATTTGCATTCCCTCCTTGAGAGCACCTAATAGAGAACATGCTTTGAGTACAAACGGGTAGGTGAAGTTGTCATGTTCAATTCCTTTTTCAAGCATCTCAACATAAAGCAACAAAGCTGTTTCTAGATTCATGCTACTGACATTTCCTCTAATCATGGTGTTGTACTCAAAGCTACCAGGTTCCTCAATCTGCCTGAAGATTGAGCAAGCATACTCCATGCTGCCCCATCTGGATAGAGCACAAGTGGCAACAAGATTGCTGCCGCAGAAAGAATCCAAGAAAAGGCCCAATTTTAGAATTTGGGCATGAACCTGCTTGAATTCTTCCATGCTCTTGCATCTCTTGAGCAAAGACAACCATCCCTGCTCGTTGAACTTTGCATTCAATTCAGAGTTTTGGGGTGGATTATTTGGAAGTAACAAAAGACGGGATTGGCAAAGAACAGATGTCCCACTCATCCTTCCATCCACACCATGTTAAACCAGCAAGCTAAGCTAAACATAAAAGAGTATCCAACACATTATCTAGTCAATAAGATACTAATTATAATTGATGAAATTAAATTTTCAGTACAAGTAAGACTTTGACTCAATATCTGAATATAGAAACTGGAGAGAGATGGTTATGCACCAGAAAAGGAAGAACTTTACGTTCCATTATGCAAGGAGAGTTGATCAGTTGGCTGCAGAGCATTTGGTAAGTGTGTATATGTATGAAACTGGGTTTGGTTATACCATTTACTGAAATGGCAAGGGGAAGAACTGTGAGAAGCATTGGTGTGGTTTCGGCCTTTCCGGGAGTGACAGGGAAAAGATTTTCATCTTTTTTTTCGGAGGGTTTTTCAGAAGAAGAAAAAAAATGGTAATTTTCATAGGCTTTGAATGTGATCCATGAAATTTGAGACAGCATTTGCGGCCACAAAAAAAAGAAAGTTCTATTATGAGACATGGGATTTCTGGATAGGATAATGTTTGGACCCACCAGATTCTCCTTGCAAGTTCAAAGGCCTCTCATATCTCGCCAGGTGTAATCTTGGATTTAGTTGGGTAATTACTTTCCAAACCTTGAAAATTACAAATTTATTTTCTTAATTAATTCGACTGTTGTGATTTACTTTGTGTTCTTGGAACTCTTCCGTGAATGTGGTATGAGGACCCCTTTTAATCTTTGGATGATCCGTATCATTATCTTATTATCATAGGTTTATGGTATTTACTAGAATCAATGGATTAACCTTTTTCTTTGATTTTTCAGCTGGCAAACTAGTCACTATACCATAGTTCCTATTCATCTGGAACAGAAAAAAAAAAACTCAAGCTTCTTCTTCTTGGAATTCATTAGGTAACTAAGATAATAAAAAGAAGTATTGCTCTCATAATGAAATGCACTTCAAAAATTCAACTTGACGAAGTCAGTAACTAACTCCTACAGATTTTACAGTTTGGTCCACTACTTAGAATTAACTAGTTTAAATGAACCAGTAGCACTCAACGCTGTTGCTATCAAAAACCCAGAGGGAGCGAAGAAATAAAATAATTGTGTCTATCCTTTTTATTTCTTCGCAAAAATTGGACCATAAATTAACGGTAACAAAGAAAATGTTGTATTACAATATAATATATTATTACAGTATTTCATAACAACCAATTATGTTATAATATGATTATTTACTATACTATTTGTGTTATAATAAATTATATTATTATTGTATTTCACAATATAATCAACTATATTATAATATAATTAATTTGTCACTTTAGACATAATCAATTGTGACACGATATATTGGACGTCATAATTTAGTTTTATACGTGCATATATCAAATATTTGTATTTATAAAATATATTATTATCAAGCTTTATTTTTATTTAAAAAGAAAATTCATTCCTATATTCACTCTCATTTCTACACAAATTTCCACTCTGACTTTTTGATTATCGTTTTCTCAATGCATCCATTCTCATTTCCTCCATTTGCATTCTCTACTATCGATTTAATTGAAATTTTCTTACGGTTCATATTTCTGATTGGACTTATCAATGTCATAATCGTATTTGAAATGAAATCTTAAAACCTCTACAAATTCATTCACACCGCAAAGCAGCTCAACCAAATTTTTCCATGAGAAATGCTAGTAAAACACTAAAAACATACTCTTAATACTATGATAGTAAGAATAGGCACAACATTAATTTCTAATAAATTTTAACCTATAAGGAAAGGTATGTTCAACAAAGTTAGCATCTTTGTCACCATTCGTGTCATTTGATCAATTTATAGCTGTTACAAGAAAACAGCCTCGCACAAATAACAGAAGTTGGAATAATAACAGGCAGAAGATGAGGTCGTAGCAAGTACCACCCACAGATCAAAGTGGATGAAAAATTGGGCAAAAGAACGAAGGTGAATGCTTGGGACTGTCCAATGAAAAATACTTCTAAAAGTCAATATAAACGGCCGTATCAAAGAAAATTCCAGATACATAGTCTGCCATAACTCTAATGCGTAAAAACAGGCAGGGTGGAAATGAGCTACCGTGTCTGTAAGTTTGCAAGCATAGAACCAACAATTTCTAAGCCAAGTACAAGGGGCTGCTCTTTCCAGCAATCACTCAGAAAGCAGCAGGCAAACCCAAATGAAGCATACAAAGTTGGCCCCATGTTACTTAGAAGTCTCCTCATCTTTTGTCGCCTTAGGATGTGTTCTCTTTAACCTAAGAAATTGTTACAAAGGGCAGAAAACAAATAAAAGAAAATTCACGATCCGATTAGATCAGGTGTTTCGGCCTCGATGGACAACAATGCAGTGTGTACTTTCCCTGTCCAACTGTCAAGTCGATCCCGTAAGGATTTGATCTGTTGAATACCCAGAACTCTTGGTTGCACCCAGGAAACGTGCACTGTGCCCTCAACTTGATCAATTATACCCTCAATTAGATGAACCTGCAAATAAAGAAATTCACTTTCAAGCTTTAAATTTTAAAAACGTTATCTGCCGAAACCTCTATCTGATAATAAAGAAGTTCTCAAAGGCAGAAATTCAATTAAAGAAACTTCCAATTGCTTTGCTTAGAATAATTCAAGGACAACTAAAAATTCTTTGTAACAAGTACATAATGCTATAAATACATTCAGAATGAAGTTGTCTTCTGTCCTCGTTGTAATAAACATTCAGTTAAGAAGAAAAGTATTTCTAAACCATTGCCGCAATATTCAACAAGAACCTCTGCTTAATCACTGGAAAGGTGTAGAAATACAACTAAAAACAACATATTTATTTGAATGGGGAAAAAGATCCCACGTCTAAAGCAGCTTCAGGAGGTAATGAGAGGGACAAGATGAAAGCAAGACTAAAAAGTTAACACCAAATTCGAAACAGCCAAAAAAGCATTTCAACTTTGAACCTAGGGCAAACCCTTAAGGCTTTAACATGGCAAATAATCGGCTCAAAATTCTACATCGGATAAATAATGTATTTCGTGCAAAACTCCCAAGATTTATAAACCCTAATAAAAGATGAAACGCTCAAAAAAAAATTTAACCAAATACACTTCTTTTCTTTATGTCAATTAAACTCTCCAAATCAACCAACTCACTTGTCCCATTATAAATCACTTCTTAGTAATGGATGTAGTTAATATTCAGGTGATAAAAATAGAGTTAATTGCCAATGAAAACTACAAAGAATTATATAATAGAAAATCAAAGTCAAAACAGATTATGTGCATTGGAACCTACTATCAAGAATATAGCAAGAAGTTACGTATGCCTTAAATGAAATCAAGCATCAAAAGCTCTTGTAAACATGTTTGAACAGGCAGGTCATACCACTAACTTTGGGCATCACAAAAATATATCATTAGGTGTTGCTTATGTATCTCGGTTAATAACTAAAACTCAAAATAATCAGCTATACATTTTATATGTAATAATCAACACAACATAATTCTTCAACTGAGTAGGGACATGTCAACAGCTGAAGACTCAAAAATTTTAAAAAAATACCAGTTGGATTATAGTTTATATCTCCATTCCCAGACAGAATATAAGCTTAAAACACTATAATCACACTATGATTAATTGTCATTATAGGTCAAGCCTCTGTAGAAAATAATATACACTAAGAAAAATAAGAAGAAACAAGAAAACATCATAAGCTATTTCACATTTACAGAAATGCTTGGGTTCAAAGTGCACTACTTGAAATGGTTGCAAAGAAAATCAAACAAATTTTCTACATTGCTTTCCTAAGAACTTCCAATACAACTTACAGATAAGCTCTTCATTAGGAGATGTTCCACGTTCTCTACAGAAAGTTTTGTCCGCTCAGCAATTACACTCAAGGGAATAGTTCGATCTTCTGAAGGCCGACTGAAAGCAAGGGCAAACCAGTTTTGAGTTGGGATGAAAATAAATAAGGATATTAAATACACCTCAACAGGTGACAACAATAACAATCGAATTAAACTATACACCTGAATATAATCTCCATCAGACAGAGAATATTGATCTTTTCCAACAACTTCTGTTCATTTTGAACCAGTGCTGGTTGGGCTCTTAAAGCAGCATTATGCACCCGACACAATTCTTGATATCGAACTAAATCACCAGAATTGAATGCCTGCAGAATATAGTAAAGCCATTCCACTTTTGTCCCTAGAAGGCTCTTGATCTGTTTATAACATATTATAGGCTGTGTGAACCAACATGGTAAAAAGACAGATGAAAGAAAGAAATTTAAAAAAAAATAGGTGCCCAAAATATTTTGATGTAATTACTCACAATAGGATGGGCAAGTAGCTCTCCAAAGTTGTAGATGTTGTCCCCAAGAAGCGCTGAGAGGGACAAATCAAATGCTAAATCCTAACAAATAAAAAATAGCACATTAATTCATATAAAATCTGCAGACAAATAGAAACAAACCATAAACGAGTTCTTTAACCTATCCTTATTCCTTATAGAGCACTATGCACCTAATTGTATTTATAAAAACTCTGATGAAGTTTCCATTTTACTAAAACAAATGTATCAACCTATCTTCAAACTCCTCCACATTAATTTTCTAAGGATAACAATAAAATTTGCAATGTAGTGACGAAGCAGCCAAATAAAAGTAAAATAAGCTAAAATTTTAATAGATAATAGATAAAATATTACATAAATGAAGCACGGTTAGACACATCAGCTACCCTTAATTACCACAGGACAACTTTACCAAGTCAATACAAAGTATAATTTAGCTACACCATACTCTCAATTTCCTAATGTAAATAACCCGGCCCTAAAGTGCAGGCCAATACAAGAAGAGAGCCTCAACATAAAATTGGACTTCAGCTGCCATGAGATTTGTGCTACTCTGTCATATATATATATATATATATATATATTAATATTATATAAGTAACTCTATAGGAGCAAAATGTGATTCAAGAGAATAAATATCACTCCTTAATACCAACAGTTGGATATGCAGAAAACCACACTCATTGTCGTTCTCACCCACTGTAAATTAATAAACAGCCTTAGTCATATTTTTTGGAAGTAACCAATTATCAAGCTCCTTATCATTTTCATCTTCCTTCTTCCTCTCCCCTACATATTTTGCTCAAGAAAGAATTGTCATACCGCAACATTCACAATCAGTATTGCCTAATTCAATAAGTTTTGGCAGCCATCACCATCCGCTATTTGTAGATAAGGAGCTTGATGGATAGCAAAGGAAGCAAGTTGCAAATGGAGAGGGTTAAGATGGAACATCATCTAAAAGAGTTTCTTTAAGAGGAAAAGGAGGAGCTTCTGACACTAGAACGGGGTTCTATTTGAAGAACCAGAGAGGAAGAATTAGAAGAAGGATTGCCAAATATTAATTTGGAAATGTTAGAAGAGGGGATGAGGATTTGTTTTGCAACAAGTCATTGTGTCTTCTTTATTGCCCTATTGTTATGTTCTGACAATCATGAGATTGAGACTCAGATGAATGTTAAGAATTTTAGTTTTATGTTGTTTTTAATATATTTGTCACTTTTACAGTAGTTTTTTAATTTGTGTGTGTGTGTGTGTATAAATATATAAACACCTTATCCACCAAGCCATAAGCCACTCAGCCAACCGCTCTATTTATATGGCGGATCTTTTGGTTTTCTGTCTCCCCTTGCAATACAAATCATAAATTGCCTTAAAAGTAACCAGTGTAATTAAATAGCCATAATTTGAGAGAGCAGAAAAGGAAATTTGCAACAATTGTGATGACACACCAGCTTGAATGATTCTGATAGCGACTCCACTGATGTGTATGCCAAATAGAGAAGGGCACTTTTGTAGAACTCTGCAAATTCTTGGCGGGTCTTGTAATATTGAGATGATACCCAGTAATAGTTAGCATATACAGATGGATCAATATCTGTCATGCTGTCAAGTGTAGTCTTCCCATCTTCTAGGAGTTTCTTGCATTCCTTCTGGTTACCTTGCTCAAGCTTGAATATTGCTATTTGCATCTTAATGTAAAGGATAGGTTCTTCAATGCGCTGCTCTCTAGTGGCCTGCAACTTCTCAATGACTCCTCCAAGATAACCAACAGCAGCTTCCTTTTCAGAATACTGCCGAGAAACTATTACAGCAAAATGTGCAAGCTTCAGAAGGTTGATCTTAGTCTCGAAGTCTGTGATGAAATTGTGATATAATTGAATCAACGCATCACCAGCCTGAAAATTTGAGCAATAACCATTTATGAAACAAAAGAAAATTATAAATTATAATAAGACTACACATACACAGCAGAAAAATGAGTACTTTTCAATAAAAGTAAACTTGATCGTACCATCTGGCTGCTTCCAGCCAAGAATGTGATATAAAAGTTAGACAGGTTAACGACCTAAAGATTTGAGGCAAAGATCCCGACTCAAAATAAACCCACCAAGCATGCAAGGGGGGAATTCCCATTTCAACCTCTTGATAGAGATCAACAAAATAAAAGTGTATTCGGTTTAATTACTTTAGCCATAACCCAAATTTAACAGGGCTCACATGATCTTGTTCGAAGTGAAAACATCCACATTCCGTCGAACGTGACTAAAGTACCATGCAAACAACACTGCCCTCTAATATTCATGGTCCTTGACTTACCAATCACATGTTCCACACGTTAAACCATAATATACCAGGTCGCCAAAAACCATCACTCACCACTCTCCTCCACATCTAAATAACTAAAACCGTAAAACTAAACTCCAAATCAAGTCCCCGAAAATTCACTTTCCAGCAAAACCCTAATTCCACAACTCCCACAACTCGAAGATTTCAATCCTATAACAACCCCGTCCACATACCCCACCCAACATCATCGATCCCTGACGAAATTCAGCCCAATCCCTGTAAAAAAGTTCCCATCTTTCCCACCGTTCCAAACACAACAACTCAAACCCCCAATAAAAAAACCCTAACAGCAGCACAAACACCCTCTCGAGACCACATCACCCCTAACTCCCTAATCAAGCTCACACCAACAACTACACCACAAACAAATTAAACCTAAACCTAACAATTTCCGAAACAAAAGAAACCGAGCTACGGTACTGCTTTCCACCAATTGCGAGTGCAAAGAGCGAAATAAAAAAAGTGAAGCTAAGAAGAAGAAGAGTGGAACCTGAAAAACAGCGAGTGCGACAAACTGCTCGAGCTTGAGCGTGAGTTGATGCCAGAGCTTCTTCTGGTACAGATCCGCGAGCGAATTGTACCAATCGGAGAGCTCAGGGTGCGCGTTGCGCAGCGATTCCAAGTATTGCAGAGCAGCCATTACGATTGACAGAAGAGAGAAACCCAAAATACGAAAGAAAGAAACTTTATACTGTGCCCTTTTTTTTTCTTCTCTATTTATACCCTTCTTCGTTATTTTTAAATTTAACAGTTACCTTGCTTTTTCGTCGGTTACTTCTTCTCAAAGAAATGCATCTACCTGGAGTTGGGTATCATTTACGACGTCGTTTTTGAGGTTTGGAAGAAGTTTTTGATTTTAAGAGATCCATGACTTGGGCCTAATGCGGCTTCATCAGAGGCTATTTTCTTTTTTTACTCCCACAGTTTCTTCTTTCACTCATAAATATTGAAAATCTTCTCGTTTATAAAAAAGTAAGTTACTGATTATGGAATTTGGAAATTACTTTTTTACGTGAAGAAAATAATTTAGATCGTACAATTTGAAAGTTATTCTTTTATATAAGATTAAAAAACTTTTAATAAAAATATCTTATTATCTAAAAAAATGCTTCTTAATTTTTAGACGGTAAAATTAAAAAGCTTTTTTAGATTATACAATTTTAAAAAAAAAAAAGGTAGAAAATGACTTTAGATATTACACAATCGAAACATTGTTTTTTCTTAAACTCATCTATAATATAATATACAAAATAAAAGTAACGAAGACACTAAAGAAATTGTGACAATAAAAAATGGCGATAATGATGACAAGAAGGAGATAGTTTAGTCTTTCAATCATCTTCATATGGGTACATATGAAAACTACGGGGTGCAGAAAGAAATGGCCATGATAAGATTTAATATTCATTGGACTATATTTTTTAACTTGAAATATACTCAAGCAAATTTCCTTTTGCACCTTCATACCTTTTTCTGTACTCCATAAATATCAAAGTTTTTAGATTTTACAATTCAAAAATCTAATGGATTATGTAATTTAAAATTTAGAATTTTATATTGTATTACACAATTTAGAATAATAATTTGAAAGACAAAATTTTAACTTTTAAATTGTATAATATGAAGGGAAAAGAATAACAATAGCAATAGATGACAATAATAAGCGGACAATGAAAATAATAATATTATCTTATACATTGATATAAATGAAGGAAAAATCATACTATGCATAAAAGAAATTTCACCAATTGGACACATAAAGATTTATTAGAGAATTTTCTAAATTGATGTAATTTGTGAAGAAAAATTCGAAAATAGACAAAAAAGAAATTTTTTTGAAAGTGAGCATAATTTTCCCATAAAAAGTTATACCACCTAGATATCAATTTGATTTTATTATTTTGAAGTCATGTCACTTGAGCACTGAGTTTGAATTTATTAAACTTAAGTTGTCATTAACAAGCATGAGTTTTTTTGGACTTGTCAAACCGACACCACTTTAAAATCATGTTTCCTATCCATTTCAAAAATAAAATTTTTTTATCTCACCTATTTTGAGAATTTTCTTTACAAATTAAACATAAAAATTTTCCTTACGAATCAGGTGATAATATTTAATTTCGTCCCTAAAGTCGGATACTAAAAATTTTAGAAGTAATTTTATTTTCACAGCTACCTCACCTTTCGGTATGCAATGAATAGAGAATTATGATTTTTCTCAATAGTTTTTATGCTAATTTATTTTAAAATTTTGAACTTTTTTTCCTATCAACTTCATACGTGTCATTTTTTTTCATAATTTATGTCATATCTAGATAAAATTATATAATTTAAATTTTTTAATGAATTCACTAAAAAACAGATTTAAATTATTACTGATTAGACACATAATAAACAATTTAATTGATATACAGAATATGCAATATTAAAATTGGTTTTATATGAATCTAAATGATCATGTTAATTGTTTAGTTGTACTCACCTTTCCTCGTCAAATCTAAAACTTAAAAAAAATATAATAATTCTATCTCGGATTCCTCGTGACAAATAAAGGAAATGGACGCAATTATTTATATTTTAGATTTATACACACTATTCCTTTTTTCTTAAAAGACAAGTTTTTTACATCAAACGAAATTAATTATTTTGAAATTATGCTTTCGTTTAAGTTACACAAACAAAAAATAATTATAGTTAATTTTTGTAACCAATTTTAATTAGAATCAGTTTTACAGTAACTACTATAACTAGAACTAATTTAATTTTTTTACAAAATTGTATATGATTAATTATTAAAATAATTTAATTTCTACAGCTTTCCAAACAAATTTCAAGAAATAGATATATGACTTTTGAACATGATTCAGTGAATGTATTGAACTTTGGAACTAATCCTGTTTTTGAAACTGTAAACTCATGACAAGATGGTTGAAGATCTTATGCTCATTTGGAGTGGTTTCAAGTTCTGGTTTTCCAAGTATCAACATCAAAACATAAGGCACACAGTAAAAAAAAAAAAAATCAAAATTTGGATACACTTTTATATTAGTTTCTTAAAACCTTTTTTAGATATGTTTGTTCTTATGTCTGCAATGAAACACTGCAATGATTCCTTGCTTGCTTAGCATTCAAGAGAGGAAAATGATATAGACTTGAACTGAATCATATGGTTGAGCTCATCCAACCAAACAAACAAGTCATTTTTGAGTGTGACAACATAAAGCATCTTTATTAATGGACCATTCTGACTTTGGTACATAATCAGTGGCAATTACTAAACCCACCATCATCAAAACCAACCCAATCTTCAACAGTTCCACCCATCCAATTAATGCACAGAGTGCAACTAATGATTCACCATGTGACTTCACAACAAAGCAAAGTTAACTCTTCTATATTAACACCCTCACTCACTCATCCAACACCACACAACACAAAACCAAAATGGCCTCAAGCACATGCTTTATTCTTTTCCTCCTTCTCTTGGCCACTTCCTTTGTCTCAGTTCACTCAAGGAACATGTTCATCCCAGAGGATCATGCTCAGGAACTGCACAAGATCTGGCACAGGAAGACACGGATGAACCATGGAAGCCACCGTGGCCCCAAGAAACACCTTGTCAACCCAACAATTCAGCATTCTTTTCAGCCTCGTCAATTTCCTGTGTAGCTTAATTATTTGTCTCTGATATGAATCAATTAAGTTCCTTTCTTAGCTTTATGATTCATTCATGCATGCCCATTTCTATGTAAGTCCCAACAATTCCAAAAATGTTGACTTGTGTTAGTATCTTGCCAGCAAAACACATTCAGAAACACCTTCCAATATACTGTTTTTGTTATCTATTGTTTCTGTCTATTTTACATACATACATAATATATATGTATATTATATGTCAGATACTATAATTAAGGTTGTCTTTTGTGTTATAATTAATTCTTAATTCATGTCTGATTTAGAGGGAAACCAAACAGAATGAGAGGATCATAGGGTAAGGAAAAAACTTATGTATGATCTGGAAATGAAATGCTGCATATGGATGATGGATGAGTGTTGACCAAAATAGAATTGGAGTTTGAGGTCAATGCTTCAATAATGGGATTGAATAGTCGTTGCAACTAATGTTTTAAAAAGCACAACTACCTTGTACTCATAGTGGTATGAACTGTAAAATTTATCAAGTTGTTTTTTTTAACCAAATTGGTTTTCTCTGCAAGTTGGTTGTGCTGACTCATAATTCATCAGCCATTCTTTTTATTAATTTTTTGAAAAAAAAAAATGTGTTTTGCTATGGATGAGATTCGATTCACAAGTTTTATGGTCCCAATGCTTCTAATAATTGATAATAATCCATGAGAAAATAGGTTAATGGGTTGTCAATTGATTTAATTAAGAATAAATCTTATATGCAGAAGCACCTAATGAGAGCACAATACTAGATTACTCTTTCTCTTTTTCATTTTGTTTAGCATTTGAATTTTAGGATGCTACAACAGAAATTTTAAAATTTTTTAAAATCTGAAATAAAATAAAAAATTATTCCTCGTAGTTAGTTTGTTTTTTTAAAAATAATAGTATCCTGAAAATAATGTTTTTCAAAAATAGTTTGTTTGTCAAATTTCCCATAAAATTATTCCCGCAATAAAAATCTAACTTTCTAAATTAGAATAAAAGTTCCAATACATAAAAATTGTCGCTCTAATCTTACAAACTCATTTAATGAAATATTATTCTAATCCTGAATCACTTGGATAAGGCACTCAAATTGCTATACTAGTGTCCATGTTAGTTCCATTCAAGTTTTGGCACAAGAATTAAATACATTTAATAGTTTAGATTTTATAGAAAATACTTTTTACATATATTTTGCCTTTCCTGTGGACTGGATTCTCTTGACCACCTTTCTTTATTTTCTCTTTACACAGTAACATTTAATTATTTGCTCATATTGTAACATAAGAAATAAAAGCAGAACGATACTTTTTTTATAAAAAAATAAATGGATCATAACGGGACAAACAAAGTAATTTGTAAACCGTAGCATGAGCCAATAATGAAGCCTTTTTTCCACTCCTACTCAAACTAAGATTTACCACACAAAATTATGTTTAAAACACCACTCAACCTCTATTCGCAAACATATCTTAGTTTTGAATAAAACTTTATGCAGAGTTTGGCAAAGAATTGACTCTAGGGCTAGATATTTTAAAAAAAACTTTAAATCGAATTCATTCTCACAGAACCTATTTGTAATGTAAGAATTGTTTTTATTTATATTTTACAAATTAACATTATTTTTAACCGATATGAAATCTCTGATAAAATTTTATTCATGAAAGACAAGACAAGAATAAAAAGAACAGCATTGATATGAAGCTCCTTCCATCTAAATGGGAACAGGTTTAAACAAAATATCATTCTTGATCATGGTTTTGAGTCTTGTGACAAATCAGCTGATGATTTCAATCGTTTCATGGACTTTTGAGACCAAAGTTTAAGAATGATGAGAGGAATGTGCTGAATGTAGGAAGTATGAATAGGTTAACAAAGCATTTCTTCACTTCACCTTTTGTTAAATTGTGACACAATTTTGTGCTTGACAGAATAAGAAATAAAAACAAACATGTAGTTTAATACGAATGATGGCTTGACGTATATAGAAAATTTTCAATCTTAGTTCTCCATTCCTCTGATTTTAACTTCTATCATGCATGGCCTAAGTAAATTCAGGTATTCATCAAGGGTACAAACTGCAAAGGAAAGCATAAATAAGCTTAATAACAGTGGTAGAAATTTGAAGCATATTACCAGAGTCTTCACATAAAGCAGCTAGAGAAAACGTGCCACACTTCACTTTTATGATTATACACTTTGAATATACATACCAAATTTGAGCCGCTTAATATATGGTATACCAAAGAACAGCAAAAGAGATGAAGGGGTGTCACAAAGAACAGCAAAGAGATGAAGGGGTGTCACTTTTAAGTTGACAACAAAATACAACATTAAAAACAATACCAGTTTAGATGCCTGAAGCATTACACTCTTCAAGAAGTTTTAAAAGATTATGCTCCGGAGCACTGACAGAAGGTAGGATCATTCGATTAGACCTTGATGTCCGGGGCTTAACTCCAGCATCTTCAGATTCAAGTGTTCCCCCTTCCTTCATCACTGGCAGGTCCCCTCTTCTTCTCACAGTTGCAGAAACTCGTTCTTTCCATATTCTTCCATCCTATAATTGAGGAACAAAATTTCATAATCCTAAAAGAAGGGCAGTCATGTATATACAAACTCCCCGGGACCTCAACTTCAGGTTTTTTCCTTTTCAAATGCAGTTATGGTTTTCAAAAGGTTAACCGTAATTACCAACAAATAGTAGAAGGTAAAATTACTCGTGAAGGTGTCTACTGATGATAACTTTTGTAATGACCAACTTCCAATCATCCCTGGATCTTCCAGCTTTGAAGTTAGAAGCAGCTAAAGATTTAAAAAATGTGACTAGTTATACCACATTATTTACAAACTATGAGCAACAATATGGCTGCTCTACCACCTTACCAAGTTAAGTGGAACCTCAGCTATCCCCTCATGTACATTCCATACTAAAATGCATAACTGGCAGTAACTAATTCATACTTGTCAACTGTGGTGACACTAATAGGTTGCAATCATATTAACATGGATCCACAGAAAAACTCAAGAGAAAAAAAAAAAAAAAAAAAAAAAAAAAAAAGATAAAGATAGAAATTGTAGGAAATAATCCAAAGAATTCTTCGAAAGTCCACATCCCATGTTTAGCAATTATGTTAGAGCTTTGTAGATAGTAGCTGGCAAGCTCAAAATTAGACAAAGATCTTTATCTTGTGATTTTTGTATTAAGTGTAGATTAAGTTCAGAAGTCTTCTGAAAGGTAACCCCAATAGTTGATTAAGTTAGTCAGTAGCAAAGTTAGAATTAGTTCATTGAGAGCTGGAATAACTAGAGAAATAAAGCATGTTGCCTATAAATATGAAAATGGCTAGAGTATAGTAGCTGCTAGTTAATTGGATTGTTGGTATCGGGACGAGGTATCTTGCATAGAGTAGTTGCTATTCTAATCCCTCTTCTATCAGCTTCCCATTTGCTTGGTGTGAAGTGTGAAGGATGGGTCTATCATAAGGATCTTTAGTATTTCTTGTGTAAAAAATTTAGATGCTTGTTGCATCAATAGAGATAAGCCAAAAGGCTTGGAGGTGTTCTCAGTTTGTAGTAGGTTGGTTTATTTGGTTGTAAAGAAATGCAAAAATTTTCACTGGCAAATTCAACCCATGGATTTACTTTGAGAGAGTAGTTCAACTAGTATCTTTGAGGAGTCGTACCAAAAGGTCTCTTTAAGGGGATGTCTTTGATACATATTCAGAGAGCCTGAATTGCTGTTCCACATGAATGCTCTTAGCTTATGTTCTTTCCTCTTTTGCTGCAATTTTTAGCTGTAGAGGATATCTTATTCTCATATCATACCTTTTTAATTCTCTCTTTCTCAATCAAATTCACCTTACATAAAAAATTGTTATAAATAGTCTTAGAAGAATAGTTGAATTGAAATGGTATTTTTTTTTTTTAAATATTTGAATATCAAGATGCTTTACTTATTATATGTTTACACAGGTAACATGTTTGATAATAAAAAAATTCAGCATATTTGCATCTCATTCTTGAAGCTAATAATGCAAAACAAGTTTAACTATGCTAATGTTAACAAACAAAATTTTTATGAGTTTGAAATATTTCTGTTTTAGCTTAATTCTAGACAAATAATCTTAAAAAAATGTTTTCTCAAAAAGATGCTAAAAATAGTTATTCTTCAACATAATAAATAAAATAAAAAGCAAGCCTAGCATCCAACACAACCAAGCTCCATGCTTAACAAAACAGCTCATACTTTTATTTAGCTAAATAATAATAACAAGATAAAAATTTAATTGTACACTGAATATTGGCATTCAATCATCGATCGTCATATTTGTTACATATTGGTTAAAAGTGTAAAAACCTAACATTGACAATATATCAAAATCAAACTCAAATAATAACAGCAACAATAACAATGATGATGATTATGATGATAATGTATATTACTGTATTGTGGCAAAACAGACATGCATCATTCCAAAGTTCAAATGACCAATTTTGCCATATACCATGAGACAATCAAATATCAATCTTACATTAAGAATAGATGGCTCTGGCAAGGGGCACTGAATTGGCCTATCACTGTCAAGAGGTTCAATTGGATGTTCAACAGGCTTAAACTCCACAGCCACTTCAATTCCATGAGAAGTGGTAGTTGCAGCACTCGCCACTGCAGCAACAGCCTCTGAGTTTGGGGGCATCACTTCCCTCTCATCCTGCAATATACGAAGTCAACGCACAAGAATCAATATTTAGATCATGCCACCAATTAAAACTCCTTAGATAGTTACACGCCCAACTGAACCAAACCAACAAACAAATTTTAGACCAAATTGCATAGGCCTTTCTAATTTCTCCAATCCAACAGCAAATCACATGAACAGTTATATTGATTATTGCACTAACGAGACAAAACAAGGTTTATAATCATTAAACTTAATGTGATTAATCAAATAAAATAAAAAATAACTAGGCTAATCAGCATTTATTGGTAAATCAAAGTCCACCCCCAAAAAAACAATAAAAATCATTGGATTTGGATTGCTAAAAAAGGGTTCATCAGAAGGAGAAAAAAAAAAAAAAGAACTCTTACCAAAGCACTTTGAGTACGTCGGTGGACATTCCTTCCAACAGAGAATCTCGAAAATATACCCACCATGGCTTTTTTCTCCCCAACTCAAAAAGAATCAATACCCACGAAGAAAAAACGTTTCTTTTGATGTTTGTGTGATTATCTAGCCAAAGGTCTATCAGTTATCTATGGTTGTTGTTTGGGGGAGGCAAAAAACACTTGAATCAGTGGTTGCATGAGAAAGGTCCTGATCCGGAGCAAGTTTTGCAACCCGGAAGCAGCTGGTGTTGGAATTGGAAAGCCACAGAGAAAAGAAGAGAGAGAAAGCGAGGAGAGAGAAAGGTTGAGGTGGAGAAGAGAGGAATAGTTTACTTGGCGTAAACGATAATGGTGTTGGGTTTGTTGCGTTGTGCTGAGATGTTTTCCGAGGAGTTTCTCGTTTGGGGAAGTTAATAATAATGTTGTAATAATAATGCTTTGGAATCAGCTGAACAGGCAGTATCAAACTGTAAGCCAAAACAAGCAAATAAAATATAAATTAATTAAAATTACAAAAACATAAGTAGAAATAAATAATTGAATTAGTGTATTTTAAAAGAAACATTAAAAAGATAGCAGAGAATTCAAACGCCCCGTGATTTGATTTTATTCTTGGCATGAATGAATGTAGCTGTTATAGTGAGGATATTTATGATTTTGTAACTTTTAATAAATTTAAATTATTTAAAAAAAGGATAATTTTTTAATAAACATAAACAATGCTATGGCCTATAAAAAAAAAGGAGTTAATGCAGAAAAAGCATTTATGAGAATTAAAAATGTGAATGGTGGAATGAAGGGGTTATTGATTGGGCTGAGAAGGGTGTCACAGTCGAGTGACGAGTGATGCTCCACCACATCCACCGCCCTTGTTACGGTGTCTTCTTCAAATTCA
>Ga0209700_102447_pt1 | contig 37502 bp, 11 predicted proteins | sample SiratroredBW_FD_187528 | JGI IMG/M metagenome (GOLD analysis project Ga0209700, IMG submission 187528) | Root nodule microbial communities of legume samples collected from California, USA - Siratro red BW (SPAdes) (version 2) | ecosystem: Host-associated > Plants > Roots > Nodule | place: USA...
TATATATATATATATATATATATATATATATATATTTATATATATGTATATTGTAAAATTATGTAAAAGGTTGGATATAATATTAGAATTTTAAATTTAAATATACTTGATAAACTAACTCTAAAGTAAGATTATGTTTTGATGATTCTAATATTATTTAATTTAATGTTTGATATTAATTGTCCCAAGTTTATCACTTTAATTCTTTGTTGATTGATGATTTTGAAGATTGTTTGAAAATTTAGTACATTTATATAAGATTTTAGTGATTAGGATATTCTTGCATTTATTTTTAGAAAAAATGGGTCAGTACAACCCAACTCATCTATCATTGAGCTGCAAAGTCTAGTCTAATTTGAGTCATTTAATTAAAAAAATGTAGTTTTTTATTCTCTTTTTGATATATTTTTTTTCTTATATGAAAAGTAATTATTATGCAAAATTTTATTTAATATTTTTATATAGACGAGTTCAGGATGAACTAGGTTGTTAGTGGATCATATTTAAAATTTACAATTTTTTTAGTCTAACATGATTCAAACCTGTATATAATTAAGTTGACACATGAAGTTTTAGTCATTTTAACAACTCTATTATATTTAGTTTTTCACTAATGTAATTTAAATTTATTGTTAATTAGAAAAATTACTCTAATTATTTTAATTTATTTTGACATTACGGTTAATTGAATCTTATTTTAATATTTAATATGGAACAAGTGTATTTAATATTCTTAAATTGGTTAAATTCTACAATTATTAATTTATACATAGTAATTATACTCATCTGAATATGATTTATATGATTGCATTTTAGTTGCAAGGTTCTTCTTTGAAAAATTATAAATGATAGAAGATGTTCCAAACTTTTATTCACTATAAATTTTTATTAGTAAAGTTTTTGAGAAGTACTTATAAATTTATATTAAATAAAATCTTAAAATTTTTATAATAATAAAATATGACATGTGTTCTAAGTTAATTAATTTAATTTTATTTGATTTTAATATGTATGATTTTTTTTCTAATAAACTTGTGAATATATTTACTTAAGTTATTTAAATTTAAAATATTTATAAAAAATAAGATAAATATAAATATTATTTTTAAAAAAACCACGTTACGATTCACACGTCCTATAGTTTTATCATAGGGAATATTTTTGTGTTTGTAAACCTTTTTTTTTTTGTTCTTCTTTATATTTTCCTGTTCTGATTTTTACTTTTAATCCTATTAATATAATTTTTATTTTGGTATATTTAATATTTCTTTTATTTAAGTTAATCTCTTTGGCAAGAATGGTGTAGACTAAAAGTAAATTATTGACATGCTACAAGGATAGAAATTAAACAAAAACTGAATATATTACAGAAAAATAAAACAAAATAGTAAGAAAAAAATAAAAATTTATATGAAAAATTTTTAAAAATAATTTAATATAAATCAAAGAAAAAAAAATGTATCACAAGACAAAATATATTATTACTCCCCTTCCAAAATAATATTTTTTTTATAAATTATGATAAGAAGTATTCTATTGATATAAATTTTGTCAAAATCACTGTCTTCTTTTATATGATTGGTACTTTATTAATTATTCTCAATTATATATAAGGATATTATTGAAAAAAAATAGTACAAAATTACTACAGTGAAACAATTATATAAAAAATATTTGAAAATAGAAGAAATAAAAAATTACTATAAAATATAATTTTGGTGGAGCTTTGTGCAGTTATGACATTATTATGGTTAGTAATGCTTTTTGTTGTATCAAGAACAAGGTCCATAATTAAGAATCTTTATGATTAGGTTTCTTTTTCCTGTGCTTGGGCCTCCACATTTCTTGCTCCCACCACCACCCCTCAATTTTATTTTTCTTCTTCTTTCACTTCTCTCATCATACAACTACTTCTTACAACTTTCATTTGTTATTTTTGGTATAAATCGCAACTTTGTTCAGATAAAGTCAATCTAGTGTTTTAAGTTTTGGATTCAGATAATTATAATTGTTGGTTAAGGTAAAGGTAAAAAGCTTTTTCGTAATCGATCTAGGCAAGGTTTTTTTTTTTTTTTTTTGTTATAAGAATATATATATATATATATATATATAAAGAAAAAAAATCATAAAATAAAGAAATGGAATTTCAACTACCTTTCGTTTATAATTTATGAAATAGGACCACACCATGTTCCCTCATCGAAAGATCAAAATTATCATTTACCATTTAAGAAACGAATTCATTATTATATTTTTGAAGAAAAAACATATACTTTTGGCTTACTAAAGTGATGCATGGAGACATGTGTTGGCCAAAATAAGTAGGAAACAATCTTTATTCTATTAGTTAACCTTTAGGGTTAGATTTAATTATGTTCATGAAGGTTAAAAGTATGCATAAGCCTATTTTTTTACTCAAGAAACAGAAGGTGATACACTTTTTAAAATATATATATATATATATATATATATATATATATATATATATATATATATATAATAAATAAATCTCTCTGTGGATGACAAACTTCCAGCAAAGTAAAGGAAGCAGAACTTGCATAATCACTCATTATATTACTCATTTTTTAGAAAATCTAATTGGAAGCAACACAAACAAAAGACCACCCCTTAGCCTATATATAGAAGTCTTTGACCTGCCAAGCTTCAAGCTTACTTAACCCTACCCTCTAATTTCCTCATAATACAATAAGTCACAATCAATGAGAAAATCAGGAACAAAGGTATTCCAATAATAGACTACAATAATACCTGTCCAGATTAATTAATATGAAACATGATTAAACTTGTTTTAAGTTCCTATAAAGTTGAAGTTAATATAAATTTATCAAAACAACCTTAAAATATGTCATGGGATCATAAGAGTACATATAATATAAGAGTTTCTCCATGTTCAAATTCTTGAAAGTATATTATACATAGATCTTAAATAATTTGGTAGCCAAAGTCTGGAGATAGATACCCCACATTAGAACTTCCAAAATTTATATTTTGTACAACTGGTAAGCTAGCTAGAAGCTAGCTGTATGTTACAGACACAGACAAATAAAAAACAAATGCAAATAAAAATGGTGTGAAATGAAACATTCTCACGTGTAAGACACATAACAAAAACCCTACTAGTATGAAGGATATTTTATCAGTGTTTCAATATTTTGTTTTGAGAGAGCTGAAAAAGAAAAAAAATAAAAGAATGTTACCGAACAAGCATTTCATTATTTCTCCTCGAAAGGGGAGCAAAAGAATGAAAAATAGATTATATTATACATGCCGTTATGGGCAGGGAACAAACAATAATAACGATAACATGCGTGTTTGCTTGTGTTAAATCCAAGAATAATAACCATTCAGCAGCAAAAACAAAACAAACCCTTCTGAGTTAAGCTCTTTCCTTTTCTCTCTCTTTCTACATGCCTGCACAGGCACAGCACATGCTTGTCTGCAGTACTCTCACCATCCACATACCAAAACCAATAGCGGTGTGTTTGAGAGTCTTTGCGTGCTATTCGAGGCATTAGCTAAATACTGAAGCAGAAAAAGTTTTCTTTAACATAAAAAAAAGTGGCCAAAAAGTATATAATATATGCTAAAATGACACTATGTATGTAGTTACATATACTTCCGACAAATAATCAACTTCAAATTTGTCTTTACAATAACATTTGTAGCATATGTGTACTTTAAAGCTGTCCAAACCAAATACAGTATACTAGCTTAAAAAAATTAAGCAGAACTTTGGGTAAATTAAATAGTAGCTTGTAACATTCCTGTAGAAGGTAGCACTATGATAAAATGGTGAAAAGGGTTGCAGAAAATATAGAGAAAGAATTGAAGGGAAGTGTGATGGAGTAGAATCTAACCGTGAGAGACACTTGCATACAAACAGGAAGAGAGAGAGAAAGAGAAGCATAAGAACACAGAAACAAGACTGCAATTGGAGGCAGATGCAGTACTGATGAGTGCACAAAACCAAGAGGGGGAAGAGGGTCCAATAAAATCTGACACCAGGATTCCCACACTTGTTGCTTCCAACACTCTACACGATAAAGCTAGCTAGCTACCTTCCCATCTCTTACCATTTTTAATCCCTGTTTTTCTCTTTCCCTTCTCAATCCTTTGCCAATTTCTACATGCCAAATCCAGGCCTACCTTAGCTAATTCCCCACCTTTTTTCTAGAACCACTCCGTTAATTCTCACACACCACCCTTCCCTTTTTGACTCTCATCTCGTTCTTCACACACCACTCACCCCTCACACTACATTATTAATTCTCACCCTCAAAAGGGTCTTAATCATCCAAGTGTTTAACATTAAATATCTCTACTTTTCACTGAAACATGCACATCACCACATTCATTACTTACTTAATTATTAGTATCCTCATAAGGGTTTGTCTTTGTCTTGTTCCTCTCCTCCTTATTGTCCCCAGTGCCATGTTCTCCCCTCTGCCCTCTGCTACCAATAACACATTGTCCATGGAATTTAACTTTTCTGTTGTTCTTACATATACAAAAAACATGTACAATGCAATGGCTTCTCTCTATCCCCTTATAGTATATAACTCAATGATTCCCTCACTATTAAAAGAATTACTTGACACACAAGAGACAGCTGTGAATCAGCTTACAGATAGTTACATATATTTTACCACTACTTTATTATACTAGCACATTAGTTAACTATGTATCCTTCAAAATTCAAAGCTACCCTTTCAATGGTTCTAAGGCTAATGCCACTATGTTGTTTTTGAAATGAGTTTTGGTTTTATGTGAGAAGCCACAACACAACACTGATTAGAGCCAAATCTTATAATGTAATAACGTGCTCTCTACTAGCTAGCTAGCACTTTGAAGTCAGATTTTGTCAGTCATGAGACTATATATTAATAAACATACAGTCCAACATATTCATTGGACATGTTTGGCTATTTTTTTTTCAAATATTGCAGCATACATTTGTACTTTTTTGAAAACCTTTAATCACTAAAACCTAACGCATGCATACCAAATGTGGAAGATCTGCATTCAAAATTTATTTTATTTTATTAGTATTTTCAATTCATTGTCTTGGTACCAGACTCTTTCCCAGCATCACTCAGCTCAATATTTTTTATTTCTGTTGACCATTTACAAATTTAACTTTTACACGTAAAAAATGTCAAGAGACGTTTTCTTATCTTGAGTTGTATACTGCGAAAACTAAATACAAAAGAATGGTTGAATATAAAAGAGTTTCTATTAGTGATAGTGTTTCAAAACTTAATCACTTGTTTATTATGTGCAATGGAACATTTCTAACATTGGTATATTTCTCCTTAACACACAACACCTATAGCCAACAAAGTTTTAATTCCATTCTTTTATCTTTCACACGCATTCACGTTTCTACCATTCTTTTTTCATCTTGCCCAACTTTAAAAAAAAAAAAAAAAACCTTAGCCTTTTAGCTTCTGGGACTAATATTTTTCTTTTCTTTGCTTTTGTCTTTGATTGAGATATTTTAATGTCAAGACTAAAAGATTTGATTTGTCTAAAATGATTATTAATTTACTTCAAGGAAAGTTTAAAGAATTTTGATATTTACTGAGTAATCAACAATTTATGTATATGAATAAAAATAATTATTTTAGAAAAATATTCCTTCCTTCTCATTGATGATTGAATTGTCACACTTTTTTTTTTTTTCCAGAATAGAATTCTTCACTGCAAATTGCTCCCGACACTGTCGTATCCAGAAAAAAAAAAAACGTAGCTACATTTTTATACATTTTTAAAATAATCTAATGTTAATTCAATGACAACTGTTAGATTTTAATATTAAGAGTGAATTAATTTAAACTCTTCACAAACACTCGTTTCTTTCTAATGTTGCCTAGTTTTCAAATAATCCTTAATATATTAAAAACATTCTATGCAATATATTGGATACTAGCAAATTAACAGTACATAAAAGTATACTCACTAGGTTGTAAAAGGTGTATTGATCATAAAATATTAAGAGCTTGATGTTCTAATTTTTAAAATGTGAAGTCCAGATATTATTGAATCTGAGTTTAATTTATAGACATCTGATTGGAATAACTAATGATCAAATCATATCAAATGTATGTAAAAAAATATGTATGTAAAAATTAAATTTAACTAAAGAGATTTTTTGTTGTCTAGTGAGAAATAATCTAATCTTTAGGTTAAAAAATTATTATTTCTTTCATATTTTGTTCATTTTGGATCCTATGTAGAAGAATTTGCGGTCTGAAATGCATTCCCTTGTGAAACTTCACATTATTAAGTCATATCTTATAATTAGCATAAATTGTTAGTAAATTGGTATATTTTCAAATTTTGAAGATAGTAATATAAATATTTATAATTTCACTATTTTTATTTTATTTTTTTAATATTTAAATGAGTAATAAAATGTATTTTTTAATTTATAATTAAAAATTTGTTTTTTATAATATTATTAAGAAGTATAACTCAATTTTACAATATGTCATATTAAAAATTAAACTTTAAACCTAATTTAATCTTCAGTTTATAAAGATAATATAATCTGATTTTTTAGTGTATGTGAAATGTCAAAGAAATATAAAATATTAAAATGGTATGGGAAAGGAATAGTGAGTAGTAGGGGTGGGACATTAGTTGTTTACTTATTTTGATAGGGTTTCAGTTAGAAAAGTGTGTGATATAGTGATCCAACGTGGCGGGACAAAAAACTGACCAACCACTAAGCACCATGCCCCATAAAGGAGAAAACACAATCAAAAGGAACAATTTTCCCCTTCTTTTAACCTATTTATTCTATCATTCATATGCATATCTTAATATTTCTCATGTAAATTTAATTAAATTAATGAAAGTAATCAATATCATTGAACCATATCATAATACTTTATTTCACTTCCTACAAAAGTTTTGCTTTCAATTTGCCAAGTAATGACTTGTGTTTGGCTTTTGTATTGATGGGTGATGCCTCATGCCCTTTTAGACCAACAAATCATCTTTGACTTCCACCGTCTCTTAATTGACGGGTAATTCCTCAATTTTTTATTAATATTAAAACCCCACCATTATATATAATATCTAAAAATTAAATAATTGACTACATACAATATCTATAATATTTAATTATATTTTATTTTAATACAGAAAAAACTCACTTTCTTAAATTCCTTATAAAATTTTGTCTGGTGTTTTACAGAAAATACTCCCTAGAAACCTATAAATATCGGTTGTTTATCTTTATATTATTTGAGGTAAAGGTTGTAATATATTTTTTTTTATTTAGTTGATTGCCGATTACAGAAGGTGTACTGTAGTATAGGGGTGGAATGTGAAAAATGTTTATGAAAAAGTCACACAATGATCAGCCATAAATCAGATAAAATTATGAGATTGGACAAAACAAAAATATGACAATTAAAGTAGGTGATGCTGATGTAAATCCATGTGTTGGAATATTGGTGGAGTTTGAGTCTCTTAAAGCAATTTCAACACTGTAATCAGCTGCTTTATTAATATTTGTATTATTAGGACTAGTTTAGTCTACAAATATATATAATAAAGTATCTGCGATAACTATTTTATTTTATTGTGATTTGATGTTTTTTTTATCATTATAATAATTTTATTTTTGTTATTTTTTTACTCTGATATTTTTACGTAAATAAAAAGTTAGATTAGGTTTAAAAATATACGATGTTATCTTTTCCTTTCCTATATAACATCTGTACATATATTTAAATCATAGTAGTGATTAGAATATATTTTTATTTAAATATAATTTATTATAGTAATCATACAAGTAGAATCTTTATATACATTATTTTTTCCATCATCTTATTATGTTTCATAAAATTTGCTTATTTTTCAATACCGTTGTATTTTGTACTTTGGTCTATAGTTTTTAAGTCTATGTTGAAGAATGTTTGGACTTTACTAATTTTTTTAATAAGATTTACACTTTGATTTTTTTTAAAAAAAAAAATCATGTATTAAACTCGTTTAGTTTTACTTTCACAAATATTTTTGTGATTATTGAAGTTAAGATATATTTACATAAATAAAAATATTTTTACACCACTATCACTTAGTTTATTATTCAACCGAAATATTAAGCAGCATAGAAGTCATTCAAATATTTTATAAGTTTTCAAACATAATGTATTATATATAATCTAGTAAACAAAAGTCACATAGTAAAAATAAGCATATTTTATTTACCTGATTGATTAGATAATTAATTATTTTAAGTAGAAGGATATTCTGAGCCCGGCTACCAATATTTAATTAATTATTTCTGAAAATAATTGATTGAAAGCATGTAAAGTGTTCAAGTTTACTAAAAGATAATAAATTATTTGTTAAGATAATTCATCATTTCGCTCGAAATAATTGATTATCAATAATTGATTATACATTAGGATAATAAATTATTTTCTTAAATGGTTTTAAGAATAATCGAGATATCCTTAACTCTCAAATAAGTCTCAAAAATATAAAATAATTGATAATATTTTTCGTGTTATTCACCAATATTTTCTTAAATGGTTACAAAAGCATATTTAATATACATACTCATCATACCAAAACACTTATTAACTTATATTTACCCATTTCAAACATAAATATAGACTAATTTCATTTCCATACCTTGATTTAGTTGAAATGGTTTTGAGAATTTCAGAATTGGTTGAACAGAAAGCCATGGTTTATCCAAAGGATCTGTCTATTAACTAAAGGGTAAAGGATATGGATCAGGTGATAACAAGATGTGATATAAGTGACACCAACAATAAAAATATCATTTTTTGTCTATATTAATTACTTTTCACATTTCGGTACTATTTTAGATTTAAGTAAAAAAATGGATAGGTTGTTTTTACCAAAAGTGGTATATTTGTTTTGATTAGTCTAGGAATTCGTGCTAATGACCCAGAATTTGGCTTTAACCTAAATAAAGTTTTCTAAATTTATTTATCATTTCTACTAAGTTCTATTTTTTTTTTTCTTACAAAGTAACTTCTGCAAATAAAACATGACATAAAAACTAACTAAGGATTTGCACGAGATTAACATAGTCAATTGCTAACACATAGACAATAAGTACTAATACTTATTTAATTTTAAATTGAATTTTTCAAATCGTTACATCTATAAATTATCTTGTTTTCTCTCTAGCTTCTTAATTAAAACTATTTTTCATTCTTATTTCCTAAAAGTTCTCTCCAACTACAAGGTGGCTGAATCTTAAATCAGTTTTATCGGATCAAAATTTGTTTTGAAATAAATTTCTCATTTGTTGTCAAATTTTTTCTCTCTCTTTTCTCCGTGGTCTTATATGTTTTAAATTCATTCATTTAATTTTGAAAATTTTGCGGGGAATTGTACAATTGAGTTGTGAGTTTTGGGTTAATATTGCCTAACTGTATGGTATTGTTTTAGAATTAAATAGGGTGTTATGTAATCATATTTCGTTTTTGGAGTGAACTGCATTATGAGAGAAAAACATGTTACATTAAGAGTAATGTTGTTTAGGATGAATAGGAATAGTTCAAAATTAGTAGAATTGAATTGGAAAATATATTTATGCAATTATTTAACATATCATTTTATATGAATTTATATTATAACTATTGTGATAAATAAAACTAAATTATAATTTTCAATAACTTTTCTAGTTTATATAAAAATAAATTAAAAGTCAACGTTTAGAAAATTATATTTAGAAAAATGATTTAAATGTAATTATACATTATGACGCTGTTATCTAATTATGTTTTTATTTTATTATATTATATTTTCTTATTATATCATTGCCAATCGAGTTTTTTTTTATAAGTATATAATATAGTATTGTCTATATAACTATAATTTATTAACAAAACTTTAAAAAATATTCAGAATTATATATATGTATATTACAAATAAAACATTGCAAATATTCTTAATTAATAATTGATTCTAAATTGGATTATTGTGAGATAATTATTTTATAAATATGTGAGAAACATATTTCATAAGAATAATTTTGAAAATATTATGTAGATTGATAAAAAAAATTGATAGTATATAAATATTTTCTGAATTTTTAATGTTTATATTTATTCTTTTAGTGAAGAAGCTATGAAGTTATTTTTGTAGTGAAAAATTATATTTACTAATTTTATTAAATAACAAAATTATTTTTATTTTGTAAAGTAATATATATATATAAATAATATATTAAGTACGAAAAGAATTTTTCTTTTTCAAATGAACTCCCCATTTCTAACCAAGGAACCTAATATTCATTTATTCCCTGCTCTATTCTTTTTCATATAACCAAACATGCACTTTAAATTAGCATAATAATTGTCCTTCATGGTTCCAGAACCAGTTGGAGTCTTGGAAGAGTTCCAAAACCCTACTATGACCTAACATGGTAGAAAAAACCTTTTCCATAGTTAGCTAACAAAGGCATTAATCTTTCCACTGCCTTCTTAAAATCCAAACAAATACAGATAAGGACATCTCTGGTTTTTTTATAAACAATTTATTCAATTTTAAGTTATGTACTGATTTTTTTATTTTAATGATATTTTTTATTGACAAGTGATTTAATTTACAAATATCTTTCCTCTCTTTAACCTTTTATATTATGTGCATATTTAAATAAACTTCCCCACAAATACTTAGGAGAGGAAAAAAATATGAAAAATAAAATTATATTAATTTTTCCATAAATTTAAATCTTTTTTATACACAAATTAATTTGTAATTTTTTAATTTTAGCTTATGAAAAAATTCATTTCATTCTTCTTCTTCTTATTCTCTAAAGTATTTATAAAAAAATGTATTCAAACTATTTGTCTTTTATATTTAATATAAATGTTAAGTAATCTATATAAAAAGTATTTATACATATGATTTATTTGGAGGAGACCTATTTATAAACACTTATATGAGAAAAAACTAAAATTATTATTTTTTAAATTAAAATTAACTTATGTATAAATTAAATGCTAGATGTTTTCATTAAAAACTAGATGTTAAAGAACTAATAGGGGACTTTTACAAATTAGTTTAGGTATAAGTTTATGTTTAGCTTATGAAAAAATTGATTTTGTTTATCTTTAAAAAAATATATAAAAATTTGACGACCATAACGGTCTCTCCAACTTTTAACAATTTAAAGTTAATTATAACACAAAATATAATATTTTTTATTAATAAACAACTTACATGATGTAACTACAACTTGTGTTGTTTTAGTAGCAAACAAAAGCTTCTAGTCTTAAGACTTGGGACGTATTCAATCTAGTTTAGACCATCTTTAACTATATTTAGTTGAAGTGAAAATTACATTTGAATTAATTTAAGAGTAATCCCTTAATTGTGTTTGTATTAATAAAGAAAAACATAATGACATTCAAATTTAATTTGCTAATTATGGGAGGGTTTTTTTTTTCTTTTGTATTTGAATGGGAAGTGAAGAATGAAGTGGTGTGCAAAAGAAGAATTAAAATGAGAGATACATGGTAAGATTGTGAAAATTGGTATATATTGTTGTAATTATGGTAAAGATGATTGAGGTTGAATCCTGACCCTCCATGAGAAGAGGACCAATAAGGTGATTCAAAGGAGGAAGGACAAACACAAGACTTATGATTCCAAAAAGAAATCAAATGGTCCTCAAACCCTAGCCCACCACGCAATCAAGCAAGGGCATATATAGCTTTTGAAACAGTGTGTTCCAAGAACACACACAAGAGGTGCAGGACTCTGCAAGTACCATTCCTTCACTATTTCATCACTTTAGACACAAAAAATGTGTTTTCAGATTAAATCATTACCTTCACTATAAAGTCTCCTTCCATCATTTCTTTCCATAATCATTTCACGCCAAATGTATGTATGGTCAAGGGCACAACCCTGCCACCACTCAATTGCACATTCTAAAAATCATCACAATTAACCATCTCTTCAATCATCCACACATTTAATACCCACCTCGACCAAACATCAAACAAAAATGGAAGCTCATTCTTCAAATTTTTATGCTTTTTTTTTTCCTTAATGGTTTAGCAGATTTTGACCACATTCTGAGTTATTTAGCAGTCAAAATAAGACAATAATCATAAACTATTTATTTTTATTAATAGGTTCATGAGAGGACATGATTAAGTTATCCATTCTTATTAGGTTAATGTTGCTTTCTATCAACTGAGTGTTGAGTTAAAAAAACTACCGAGATACAGAGACCACATACACCTATACATAATTATTAAAGTTAAAGGTTGATTCTTGGTGATTATTAAGACCATTTTAAAAAAATTTATATTAGTATAAAGATCACTTTAAAAAAAATAGATGTAATTTTTTAGTATTTTATCTCAATTATAATGTAATATTATGAGTTACAATCTCTTTATGTCACAATTTTATATTTTATTTATTCAAGTGATATAAACCATAATTATTAATGTATAGTTGTATGAAAGTGGCATAACATTCAAATTTTAACAATTATTGTTATTATATGAAAAACTTTAAACAGAATATACGATTTTTACTATCGATTATCATCATATATTACATTATTGTTGATGATAATATTTTTTAGATATCAGAATAAATAAATTTATTTGTTATTAATACTAATTTCTTATAGGCACAAAGTTTTGATGTAAATAACTTTTTGATAGAGACCACAAATATCTAGAGCTAGTCATACTCAAGTAAGGCAATAGGGTTTAGGAAAAAAACCATAAAACTTATGGATAATAAAATCGTTCATGCAAGTATTTATATAAAAATTTAAATATAATTTACGTGAAAGAAATTTGTAATTTAATTTTTAAGAAAAAAATATTTAATAATAATATTCAATATATATGTTTGTGTGTGAAATTTGATTTTTTTTATATATATTAATTCCCATTGAATAATAATACACAAATAAAATACTCCATGAATTTTTTATTCAATAATCTTATCTAAAATTAAAAATTCTTATCATATATAATATTTGGTCATATAAAATAGTTGAATTGATAAAAAGAATACTTTATATAAAAAAAATTATTTATTCTTGACAGTGTAAATTGATCTCTTATTTTTATATATAAAAATGTTACTTATGTGAGTTTAATTTCAATTATTTATTATGGACTGAAGTCCCTCATTTCAATTTATGTAGAGAAATCTACAGTTTTCAAACATAAAGCAAACCCATGAACCTCTTTTTATAATATTTGCTTTAGAAAAAGGAAGTCTTTGATAAAAATGAAACTCCTCTGCTTAGGTCTAAATAAATAAATCTCTTCTTAATCGTACAAGTGTTTTTTCGGTGTTTTCCAGAAAATTGTAAGAATAAACTAATTGAAATATGTGCCAAAAACACAATAACATATTTCTTCTCCATAATTATTTTCCTGTAGAATAACTTGACGGCATATTTTTGAGCAACTCGTGACCCCATCAGAACTGGTCTTCTTTGAAAGGGAAACAAAATTTCAAATTTAACATAATGTGACCAGATTATTGGTACCTTCGAAAGGAGAAGACAACCAACCACGGAACCACCCATTAACAAACGTAGCAAACAAACATTTTCACGATGCATATTTTATGTAGGGCATAATGTTCATCGTAACTATTTTTAAGAAATGAAATAAGAATACAAATTTAAAATATTTTTTGAGATAAAATTAATTTTTATATTGGTTTCTTTAAAATGTATCTATTATTTTGTACAAAAATTAGTTTTAATCAGAATATTATTTTGTAAATGTTTATAAAAATTTGTCTAAACATGTTTATTTATAGATAGACACATAAATATTGCAAACATATAATTAGAGTGAGAAAACTTTTAGCAAAGAAAGAAGAAGGAGGATAAATCATGATCAATTGGATTGGATCAATATCAAAGATAAAGAGTAAAGTCATGTGACTTTTTTACGTGTGTGTGAATGAATTAAGGATTGTTTTTCAGTTGTTGCAAAATATTCTAATGCGTTGGTAAATATTATATTTTACACTACCTTGATCTTCTTTTCAAACACTTTTTGTTTTTTTTTGCAGGTTAGTGATTAAGCACAGTTAGTATCTAATCCATACCACTTGAAAATTATATAACAATCAAAAAGGTGATTGAATTTACAATCAATATAATATTTTAATAATAAATTATCTATTCATGTTTCATCATTGTAACTTGTGATCATTTCTATAATTGAAATAATAGAAGAAGGGTTAATATGATCTACTTAAGTTTTCCTATGTAAATAGTTTCTGGCTTGTCGTCATCATTCATTTTGTTATCATAAAGAGTATGTCTAATAAAATCACTATCTGATAAAATGTTTTTATTAGTTTATAAGGTAGTCTGATAAGGTAAATATCTTAAAATGGTTTATCTTATAGAAGTTTTCAGCTTATAAGTAATAAACTATTTTTAGCTAATTTCTAACTTATAATTGTAATTTATTTAATTTTCTTTTATTTTTAGTTTTTTTATATTTTTTTATTTATTTATATTTATTATTATATATTTTAATTATAGAGATAAGTAAAAAAAATTAACATTACAAATTGAAGTAATAAATATTTTTTTTACATACTGTTATTATGTAGAAATCATACATAATAAAAATTGTAAAAAAAAATCCATGTAATAGTAATTTGAATTGAGAAACAAAAATAAATAAATTTTTGAAATTAAATAGATAATATTATTATGAATATTCATTATATCAATTAATTTAAATAAAATGACTTCTCCAAATAAAAAAAAACAGCATAGACAAATTTTCAATAATAAATAAAAGTATAAATTTTTTTAATAAGAATTAATTTTTCTAGACAAATTTAAAACTAATTACATAATATATTTGTTTAGAAACACAAATTTCATTTATATAATAAAATTTATGTAGTTGTATCATTTTATGTTATTTTACATCTTTTAATTAATTTATCAAACTCGTTTAATCCAATAAATTAGTTTACTAACTTGAAACTTATAAGTTTAGAAATTAGAGTTTGAAAATTTTGAATCCAATTCATTTAAAAAATAATTCGCAAGATAAGAGCTATCCTTTATGTTATTATTATTATTATAAATAAAGTAATTCATACAATAATATATATATATATATACATATAGTCTAACAAAATATTATATATAAAAATTTTATAAGTTTCTCCTATTAGACACTTATTAGTTCTATTACTGTATATTTTCATATAAAAATATATTATCATATTTAAATATCACAAAACATACAAATACGTGTATTAAAAAACGAATTTAAGTCTAACTTAATCTTACAAAATCAACTTGTAAGTTGAGGACATAAATTAGTCTTATCTCTAATCAATTTAAGATATTCAATATGATGAGTTAGCTTGAGTGAAACAAATATATAACATTAATAACAAAATTTTCAATATTATACACAAATATTTTTTAAATAAACAACGTTAATAATTATTTATCATTCAGTAACTTTTATAAAATTATATTAAGTTTAAATATGAATATTAAAATTTGATATGATTTTAAATATATATACTTAATCATTTTATCTATTTACAATTGATAAGATAACTAACCTAGATGCTTGTTTAATTTAGGTGATTCATGATTTCAAAATAGAAAGCACGAGTCTTTATCAAATTTTTATACTTGACATTTATAACTCAATAATTAAAGTATCTTCGTACAAGTAATATTATCTTTCAATAACTATTTTATAAACAATTCACATCTTTAATCACATTCCATACTAATTATTTCACTCTAAAATCTCAATATTATTTCAAAACATATTCAATGACTCACTTATCCAACTTTAGTTAAATAACATATAACAATATAATTATACAACATTTTAAGTTTTCAAAAAATTATTAAATAATTAAAACATGATAGAAAAACAAAATAATATCAATTGAGTAAATTCTTGTTACTTGAACAATATTCTCTAGTAAAATTTCATATCTTCTCAATAACATCTCACTTAAGAAACAAATGATTACTCAAATAAAATGTTCATAGTATAAACATGAAATTTTAAAATTAAAAAAAAAATTCATGCTTTCAAATCCATATATTATTTTAACAAGATACATGTTATTTAAATAGTAATAAAAAATATAACAAACTTATCTAATTTGATAAAATTAAGATATTTCACTTATCAATGTGGGACACTTTCACTTATAATCATATAATTTAATTTCCTTACTTTATGTTGAATAGTATAAGCACCTTAGTCTATATATTATTTTGTACGACAAATGATATTCACACCAAAAAAAACTATTCCTTTATAAAATTGAAACCTTATTTTTAATTATAAAGTTTAAGAACCTAATAATAGTTTAACACCATTAAATCAAACACTATAAAATTATACCAAAATTACTATAAAAGTCAAAATTACTCAAAAGTTACAAAAGGAAATTCAAGTACATGTAAATAATCATAAAACACTCAAAAACAAGCAATTTAACAATTTGCAAGCAAAATTTCTACTCAAAATACATACCCTAATTTAAATTGTAGCCTAATGTGGATGTAAAAATAAAATAATTTTATCCTGATTTTCCTTAAACTTCCAAAAAAATTGTAACTTGGAAAATAGAATGAACCAAAAATATTAATAAGAAACCCTTGATCGCCTTTAATAATCAATTCCTAGTGATCAAATACTTATGTTTAATTTCACAAAATTATATCTTCCCTTGCCAAATATCCAAACATGGACGGAAGAAAATATAAGAAAAGATAAAAATTGCTGAGAGAAAGAAAGAGATTATCTAAGATACCATTAAAAAATGTTCTAAACTTTATCTTCACAAACTCAAATCCATCATGCAAATAAGGAGAAGTATTGATTTTTAGTTTTGAAAAAAGAAGAAAAACAATGAGTTTAAGAAGAATAATGAAGATAAAGTTTGAAGAGATTTTTGTAAAACAAATAAAATGCTCAATTCCTATTTTTAAGCCTACTCCTTAATAATCTTACCTTTCATTCTATTTATTTTCTATTCTAGTCCAAAACAAACCTAATTCTATTTTATAAATTGCAGCACACATATAGAACACTTAATTTCCTAAAACATTCAGTTAGTTACATGACTAGTCAACAGGAGACATTTCAACAATAATAACATTGTAACTTGATAAATAAAGTCTCAATTTTAAGGAACATGAATTGAATTCACATCCACCAAATCATACTCTCTCTATAGGTACTAAATGTACCTGATTCAATAATATGTTCAGAATAGTCATCTAGCTTAAGTGTCATCATGTTTCAAAAAAAATGTATCAGAAAATGAAAAAAAGTCATATTTAGGCTTGACATCGCAAAACTTTTGTAAGAATAATCATATCTATCTATAAAAGAAAGACATAATCAGGAAGAAGATGAGGTAAAGAGGGAAAATAGGTTTTGAAAAATATATAGCCTTTCTTTTTCTTCAAAAGGTTTGTCTCCCAAAGGTTTGTGGGCACATTCACTCTTCTTCCACATTTTATTAAATATTTTTCTGAGAAAAAGATAAACTTTTCAATACTTTTCTTCCTTTCACATTGTTTTGCTTTATGTAAATCTCCTTTGTTTCCTCTTTTTCACCTTTTTCTCACTTCATTCTTTATTTATAAGGATATGTAGGAGGTATAAGTAGGGTTTGCTTATACGTAGGGTACATCTCCAGTTATAGTCCATGCATGTCCTGTGTCTCACATTCTCACCAGCTCATATGTTCTATTATCATGCTTTAAATTTCAATTAATTTTTAACATTAATTAGGTTTTTCAAGCTGTAATTATTTCAAATATCCTTAAACTTTTCTTTAATCACAAAGTTCAACTTTAGACTATGAAATCTAATACTTAATTATTATTCTCTTGAAAATAAATGTGTCATATGCATACCAACCAATTAACTAAAAATGATTTAATATTCAACACCAAGAAAAACTTGATCAAATGATTTATTGCAACAAAATTGTACTTGTTTGAAAGGTGTGCTTGGTGTCTTTGAATTTGAAAGTGATTTATATATCATATGGGCAGTTGAAGACAGCGAATATATACAAAGACAGACAGGGAAGACAAGGAAAGCAGATAAGTAGTTTGGGATTCTCAATCTAATGTCATAAATGTCACATCGTTTATTTTGTTTTTGAAGATAAATAATAAAATAAAATAAAACATGATTTGTTCATCTTGTTATAGCTAAATTGGAATTTAAAATCAAAATCTTAAATAAGAAAATTGAAGAGATGTTATTACTATCAGCTGTTGTAATTTGTGTAGAAGTAGGAAAGGAATTCACAGCTGTGTAAAGTGTAAGAAGTAAACAAAAAGGTTGAAAATGGAAGATGAACCTGACACCTGTTGTTTTCTTGTCAACCCTAACATTCTATTGGTGGCCATATTTTCACAGGCAAAGATTCTCTCCAAGATATAGACAATTCGTAGATCAATCACACACTGTAAATTTTTCTTTCTTTCAAATGATACCTTATGTTATCAATCTTGTTCTTACATTAACAGTATATACTATCATTGTTAAACTAATTCATGCACAATTTTGAAATTTCCAATTACACAAAAATAAGCATTTGGATGATGGAAAGGAAATAAAAAGAATATAAAATTATGGCTAGTAGATGTATTAGGCAGTATCATAGTTATAATTATGATATGAGAAAATGGGAACAGAAAAAAAGAATCTGCACACATTTGGGTGCAAAAAAATTAGGTTATAACAATTAATTGTCCTATGTAGATCTACTATCATAATTTTGTTTTAGTTTCTATTTTTTCTTTCATAGAACATCAACTTTGGAATGCTTGGTTCTTTTTTTAATTCTTTTTCAAGCCATTTCTCATAAGGTATAAGAGTGTTACAATGTTGATAGATAAGCACAAGTATATACCATTTTTTCTTATTTACTCTACTGTAAACACAAGTATTAAACCATTTTTTTTCTTTCTTACGTTGTTATATACTCTTTCCTCCTGTAACAAATACAAATATTATATTATATTTACTTTATTTAAAAAATTATAATTAAAATATGTTTTTACACTTTACTACTATCTTATTTGTAAGATTTTTATACTTATATAAGATATTTAATTTTTCTAGTTTGATAGAAAAAATACACCACAATTTTTAACATTTCATGTTCATAAAATATAACAAGTTCTATTAAATAATTTCTCTCCTAAAAAACCCATTTTCAAATATATATTTTATATTTTTTAAAAATATATATGTTACTAATTTATTTGATATTCATTATATATTTCTTGGTAATAAATTTTCTCAAATAAAAGTCATTTTCAACCATTTTATATATTTTTTGAAATATCAAAAAATAATATAAATAGAACACTTTAAGAATGTTTCAATCTTATTACAAAAAGAAAATTCTCCAAGACATACACAAATACACTAGAAAACACATAAAAAAACACATAAAAGTTAAAAATAACATTACTAACACCAAATTTGATTAGATCTTTTATCAATGTCAAAAATTTTACCTTTTCTGAATATCATGAAATGTTAGAGTCATATGAGTGTAGATAATTTCATAAATTGAATTTATTTTAATAAATATATAACATTAAATATTTAGAAAAAGTTATTGGTGTTATTTAAATTAACTAAACTTTTAGCATGCAATTTATTTTAATAATGATTAATTAGATGGACAAAATAAAAGTAAAGAGTGATGTAATACTCATTTCACAAGGGAAGGAGCATATTTTTTTCCAATAAATAAAAAAAAGGGATAGGAGAACATATATTTCAACATAATTTACTCGTTTATACCTATTATATACATAGGTATCATAAAAAATAAACTTACCTTATAATTCTATTTAATGTCAATTAATTGTTATTTAAAATTTTTAAATACAATTATCTCATACAGTAATCATTGAGATTTGTTGTATGTTTAGATAGGGTGAAAAAGAGAATGAAAGATAAAAGTTATTTTAAATAAATGAAAGTTAAAATAATATTTTCCTTTACTTTTGTTCTTTGTCTAAATAAGTAAAAATGTACTTCTCATTTTTAATTTATAATACCTTTTATTTTTTTCTTCAAATTAATTAGGGAAATCATATGTATAGCATTTATTTGGAAAAAATAATATATATACAATTATATTAATTGAGCAGGCATGTAGAGTGATTTTTTTTGCCATGATCAATAATTACTGAAAAGTATACATGATAAAACACATTTTTTTTTTGCTAATGCAAAATAAAATAGAATAAACATTTCCACTATTTTATTTCTGTTTGTATTGTACTTGTAACATTTTATCATTTATTGATATGGTGTGACTTTTTACCGTAATTTTTGTTGTTATTAACAGTGTCACTAAAAATCAGGGTAGGGTCTAACCTGACATTATTTTTTTATTAATTTTGAATTAATTTATATAAATTTCCCCGTATTCTAAGCAGGGTGATATGATTGCCCTCATGGGTTGAATGTTTTACTTTTCCAGAACAAAAGTCAGTCAAAGTGATAATTTGTCAAAAATTGTAGAATGTGTCTATCAACTTATACATATTCATTATTGCTTTTGTAAAGCACTATCAAAATTATAATGGACAAAATATATAATCCATTTTTTTAAATCACATCATGAAGTCCTTTGTGTCTCCCCATTCCTCCCTTTCCTTTCTCATAAGTCATAACCCCACTTTTAAATTTCAATTTCAATTTCCCTTAAATAAATATTTTATCATGCACACCTAATTAAAGCCAAATAATTGTCTTCAAATCAACATTTAAAGATAGAGTTTACTGTGCAGGTCTCCAAGGCCTGATTATTTGCTTCAAAAATAAATTATATAAATTTTTAGCCATTAATATTTCTTTAAAACTAAAAAAAAGTATACATACATTTTTTTTTTGCTTTTAAAGTAATTAATTACTTGAAGTTTCTGTATTTGTTTATTTGTCAGGGAAGTTTCTACATTTTTTTTCTTCTTCTCATATTTAGCTCTAGTAATTTTAGTTAGGTAAAAGGTTACAGTTATTTTTCTTGACACAATTTTGTTAGAACAGGGTAGGTATGGTTAAAGAGACAAAATTTTCTTCTAAACATTTAAAGTAGTCATATATTCAAATTCAAACTTTAAAACAAATGATTAAGTGGAACAATTGATCCACATTAAAATATTATATATATATATATATAATATTTTGCTATATTTATTTTATGAATATGTAAAGAAGGAAAATGAAATGAAGAATGGGTTGAAAAGAAGAAGTTTTGGAGTAGGAAAAGTGGGGTAATAAAACACATGTGTAAACAAATGTAGCATGTTAGAGCAAAAAAGGAAAAACAGGGAATTAAAGGGGTTAATATTATGTGAGTGGAGTAGAGAGTAATGAAAGTGGTGGAATTAGGTGACAAGGTTGGGAGGGGCCTAGGAAGGATTATTCTAAAATGTAAACAAAAAAGGGTTAGTGCAAAGCTGTCCCTGGAAGGAAGTAGTATTATAATCAATTGGTAATAAAATATGATTGCATATAAAGTAAAGTGAATAAAAAAAAAAAAAAAAAAAAGAAATGGAAAAAAAAAAAAAAAAAAAAGTAGATAAAGAAAGATAGAGGTGATGGGGGAAAAGGAAAAGGAAAAAGAAGGCACATTTTGGTAATACTTCCCCTCCTTTATCTTTCTTTAGCTTTATTTTTATTTAAAGAAAGTTGAGTGATGAGGAATCCATGTCCTCCAAGCACTCCCAGACAAAATGAGCTTCAGAGAAGAGCAAAAGCACACTTAGCTTTACGACCCAGAAAAGGAGATTTCAAACAACATAAGTGTAGCTTAGGAAATTGCGTGGTTAGTAACCCAACCCCATTCTATTTCTCTCTCCTACACTTCCTCTTACCCCTACCTTGGTCTCTATATTTAGTGGGGGAGCTTCTCTTCAGGGTGCAACCACAACCCCACATCTTCCTTCTTTCCCTCTCCAAACCACACACTATTATTAGCCACACCTTAATCCCCCCACTCCTTTGCTTCTTTTATGCCAATTCACTAGGGTTTTTGTGGGGCTTCAAACCCCATTTGATTATGACTTACTTCCCTCCACCCTCCTTATATACCACCTCCATCCCCTCCACTCTCACTCTCCTCCTCCAAACAATTCTCTCTTTCTCTTCTTTCATCATCATCTATCAATCATATGTCTATTACTTTGCAAGCTCCTTCTACTCAACCTTTCTTTCTCTATATATCATACATAGCTTCATTTTGTGCATGTGAGTGTTTCATTTCATTACCCTCATGCATCATCATGCATACATATGTGTATGTGCCTGGCTCCCTGTATGCCATTTGCAGAGCTCATCGAGCATCAATGACCTCCGTGGATGGCGTATGAGGAGCCAAGCATATTCCATGTTCATACATGGAGAGGATGATCATGATCTGTGTGGGTGAAAGAGCATGAACAATGATATGTATGAGTTTGAGTTGTTTTTTTGTTTGATAGTTGATTTTTTCTTTTTTTCCTTTGGTTTGTTATTTTAATCATGGATTGTACCGAGTGTTGGGGGTCATGTATGCGGTCTATATATGCATATAGGCCAATTATTCAAGAAAAGCACGGCATTGTCATTTTCAAAGGCACAGGTTGTGCTTCCTCAGGACTCAACAAAGGTACATCTGTTTTATCTTCCTTTTTCATCATTGCAAAACCTTGAATCCAAGACATTTTTCTAGGGTTCTTGCCAGTGATGCATATGTGATCTGCAGAGTGTTGAGTTGGGGAAACATATTCCCTCATTTACCAGCTGGGGGCTCTCAGATGTGGGTGTATTTTTGCTTTTTTTCTCTTTTCTTTAGCTTCAATTTGATAACCATTTCACTACACTTGAAAAGAGGGCATGGGAAAACAGCAAGAACCCCTTGTTACCGTAAATTAGAACTCCTGACAATTAACATGGGAGTTATAAAAAAATTTACTTCCTCACCCTTCTTGTTACCATGCTTGTCTGTCTCATGGACATTTCATATGACCTCTGATTATACCAAAACAATAGCCTCAAAAGAAGCAACACTGTGTCATATAGTATACAGTTACATACAGTCATCTATTCATATCATTATTCTAATCATTTTATTTTAATAGTCCTTAGCCATTAAATATATCTATATATATTGAAGAAAATTGCTAGCTACATAATCTCTGCTAATTTTTTTCCCAAGATAATCATTGTTAACTTGGAAGAAAACGATCTCGATTTCCTTTTTTCTTATTTTTTATGAATTTTATTAATTAATTGCATATATTTAGCCTGTTATATAAATATTGCAAGTTTATTCTCATGGTATTTCCATTTGAAATATGATTCCTATTAACAAGGGCCTAAAAGTAAGCACTGCTCAGAGTAACATCGTCATTCTCTTGAAGAACAAATTTTAATTTTAATTTGTTCTACTTTCTTCAGGGTAAATTCCTTCATTTCTTCTTTCATTAATAAGGGCATATGAAATTGGGCATATGAAATTAATCCGAGATAAAATCAAGGCTTTTATTTGAGACGGTGGTTTCAATCTTATCTCTGACAAATTTCACCAAAATGACCTATATGATTCACTAACTTTAGGTTAAAATGAAGCCACATTGTATTATAAATATATACAGTAACAAATTCAACATGCTACTACTAGCATATCGTAACGAATATTTTACTGTTAATATTGGTCACTTCCTTTGCATGGTCTATGTTGTTTTTAGCAGCATTTTTGTCCTTAAATACATTGAAGATACCATTTGATAAACACTTTGGAGTAGCAGCCCATCTCTAATGCATAGTGACAACGTAAACATAACGGTTAATTGGTCATTTGCATGATCAATGTTGTTCTGCAACAGTAGTCTATTATTTTATTTTGTCTTAAGACAGCTAAAACATTGGTTACCACTTGATATACATCTGTCACACTGAAACTAAATATTTGGTTGCGTGATCAATATTGCTTTGTAACACTAATTTATTTCTTTATGTTCTTTGATACTTTTTACCCCCTCAAACATTGGTCACCAAGTTAACAAACCCTTTGGAGTAACTAGAAGCCTCCTTAATAAATTGACAACCTTTTTTATAATTTATTAACCCCTTTGCTCAAGTTGAAGAAAAGAAAACACAATTATTTAAATGTATACAGGGTTTGATTAAAGATATGTAGATGAAGAAGCATGAATGTGTTGGAGTGTAAATGAAAAAGGAAATAGGAGATGGGAAATAGTTGGAAGAAGAGAGGTAAATGAATGTTCATTATTGTTATTCTTGTTGCTTAGCCTTATATGTGTAATGTGTAATGAAGCAAAGGTGTGTGTGGCCTCTGAAAGTGCAGGTATGGATGTGTGTATAAGAGACATTGAGGTTGGCAATGGGTAGGTTCTCCTAGTAGTCTTCCTCGCCTCAGTAATGATTCACACTGAACTGAGTTTCACTCTTTGAGCTTAGGTAGGTGTCTGTGATACACACGCATGTCTGGCCAGGGCTTGAAGAAAGTAAAAAAGGCAAGGATCCTGGGAAAAGTAAAAGCATGATTGTAGCAGCTGGAGGATTATCATTATAGCCACTGGGGAATCTCATACAAAAAGGAATGGACCACTCTCTCTCTCTACTTTCAATTGGTTTGCAGGGAATATGGTATACGGTCAAAGCAGGTCAAAAGCTTACAATAGGACATTATTGGTCAGGCTATAGTGGGACCACCCACATCCTAACACCTCCTGGGGAAATCAATTCTAGGATTTTGTGTTTTTCTTCTCCCCCTCAACATTTCACTGCACTTCCCTTCCAATCTATTTTTTATTACCATCAATGACCATTGCAATATTTTCATCCTCAATCTTCAAAACTAAAACACCATTTAATTTTTATTCACTTAACTTTTAATTGATGCCTCACCTTCATGCAAGCAAGTTAAGGATCTTCTAATAATAACTATACTTTGTTAACATTTTTTAACTGTTTGAAAGAGCATAGATTGAATCATTTGAACCTTAAATAATGCCATTATCCTAAACCTATCAATGTGATCCGGGGTTTGATCATAACAAAAGAAACTTAGGCAATGAAGGTTGCAACTGCAATGTAACCTGCTGTTACATTGGAGAAAGAAAGAGATGGAGAGAGAATAAAATTATTAGAGTAATCATATGATGTAAGATGCTGGATTGGCCCGCTTCCTCAGTGTTTGATGCCTCTGCTGGCAGATTAATTGTACTCTTCAGTCTGAGAAAGTAGATTCTATACTATTCCTGTCTCACTTTCGCCATGGGAATATCATTTGCTTTTTTTACATCTAAGGATGAATAATGAATTTCACTTTACATCTTTCTCTGTGATTCTTCTTGGTTTGTTTCCTACCCTTGAGGTGAACTTTGTAATTTTTTTTGTTAGTATTTATTCATCACTCAAATGCACGATTATGAACCTCAGCACATAGACACAGTCTGATTCAATTAATTTATTTAATTTATTAAGAGGTGTTTCATAAGAAGAGTTTCCAGAAGCTAACTAGCATTGTGCTGAGCTTAAAAACGGATATGATGATTGTGCAGAAAAAAGGTTTCTGTAAATTTTTGTAGTAGAAAATGCGTTTGCGTCATGTGTGATGCTAATTAAAAGGTCTCCAGATATGGAAAATTTTGTAAGATTCTTCACTGCTATATGCAAACTGCAGTGTCTGGCCTCCTGTCTTGTTGTGTAAGAGTATCATTATGTTGCTAGCTAAATGGTATAACACTCTTCCACATTCTTTCTTTTCTTTTTTCAAGCAAACACATCAAAACAAACTAACAACACATTTACAGACTCTAAGGTTGCAACGATTCATCCAACAAATAGTTTCAAGGTAACATGTAGATTGTTTCGCTTTTATTATTGTTCATATAGTATATCAGGTGGAAATAAACTGACTTGTAAAAACTAAAAGCCTTTCATAATGTCAGGATCAGACAAACTACCATAATGCTTCCTATCTAATTAAAATAGATTTTAACCATTTGAAAACTCTTTTTTGGTAGTGATTTAAGAACCTTTTTAACTGTGTTTAAACAGATCTATAACTATATTTTTTTATTGTAGTGGTATTCATTTTTTACTGTTGGGTCTTAAAGTTATATATTTGTATTCGTTGGATTGATTAAACACTTATGTAAATAATCAGATTCATAAATTAATAGTATCTGTTAATTTATTTATAAAACTTTATACTGTAAAATATGTTTTGAAATCTCTTAAAAAATATTTTGATAAAAACTTCATGTTACACAATATTCACTTTGTTTTCTTTTTAATGTGATTCCTTTCTTTACATCTCTAATACAAATATGACCGATTCCTAATTCTGTGAACATGTTATTTTAGATAAATGAAAAAAAGAAACATCATCTATCTATCTATAAACTGAGTTCATGCCCAGTCATATAGATATATTTATTACAGTAATAAAATTAATATCATTTTTAATTTCACTTTTTTTACTTTTACCTATTGATCTAACACTTCTGCTATATAAGATTCCAATAACAACACTATAACTTTACATTTTAAAATTTTATTACATGTTATATTAAAATTTCAAATGTAGCATGAAACTGTTAATTCATCATTTCATTGACTCTTCAGTTTTATGTTGAAGAAAGTTAAAACTGAATTTATTTTAAGAGGTAACTATTTTCTCATGCTTATTTTGTCTTCTATGTCTATGACATATATACTCTCATCTCTCTTCTTATTTCCTTTGTAATGGTAAATAATTGTAAAATCATTATATTGAAATAATTTCTTGATAGCAAAAATACTCTTTTCAAATTGGATGGCGACTACATAGAGAAGCTGACTTTTCCTATTTTCTATTTTTTGTTATTCATTGTGATGTTGTGGTGTCTGGGCTATATGTTATTTGTCTTGTTTTAGGAAGAGACATGCAACTGATGCACAAGGGAACCCTTATAGGCATGTGTCACTTCACTCTTAGTTGTCATCTGCAGCTTATGTTTATCTTTTAATACAATTATTCGTCTTTTAGTTGCATGCACTTCATTCTAGTATTTTTTGTGTTTCTTATATATATATGCTTTTCATATGTTTTATTATTTATTTATCTGCTTTATTATAAATCAAAATATATGAAGCTTGTTGTGTTTGGATCCAATGTAATTCTAAAGAGAAAACATGTTCGGCCTGTTATTTTTCACCAGACCTAATTCTAAACCTGTGAAAAATGAGATTATTTGCTGCATTAAACTAAGTAAGATTTTAAAATTCTATTATATAAGTTTTATTTCTATGATAGATAATAGCTCAGGTTCATAAAAAAAGTTGGTTAACTACAAAACGGGACATGTATGACTCTGATATGAAGAATCATGTGTACGATATAAATAAGGTGTATATAATTGAATAGAATAGAATAGGTTTGTGAAATGGATAGAATCTATAACAGTGGTCGATGTGATGGTTTGCAATAATAAATACAACACTTGTTGACCATAATGTTTAATGGAAACAAAAGCTGAGATATGGAGTTCATATGGTATCAGATTTTTTATAAGGGAGATGCATATATTCAAGTTCTGAATAGTTAGCAATTCAAATTCAAATTATACCTCTTATGTAAACAAGATTAATATCTGAATATAGTGTCATCTTCTCATGGATATTAACGTGGAAAACTTCAAAGACAACAAAAACACTCTACTTTGTACAGTGTAAGGTATTAAACATGCACCAATGTCAGACAGAAATAAAGGGTTATAACAGGAACCAAAATACCCATTCAATTTTTCATTTCAATATGTCGAGTTTTTCTTTTTTTCCTTACTTACATGGATAATTTTGTACTACTTTTTTAATTTAGCGCTAAAACTTATAACTATCCTTTTAAAGTATTTTTCATGATGTTCTTATCTTTAGTCTACATTTGATAAGAAAACATTATGCACAGTTACTCTGGCATAATAAAGAAACTGCACCGTTACTCTCATGTGGGGTAAGCTCACTAACATGAAACAAATTATATATATATATATATATATATATATATATATATATATATATATATATATATATATATATATATATATATATATATTAGTCATTTATTATATCAAACAAATTCTCTTTAAAATTAATTTATAAAATTAAGATATAGTTTCTTAAAGGACTATTCTCTCAGTGTAGCTGTAAATCTAGCTATCCACTACATGCAGATTGGTGATTGGTTTTTTCAAATCATCATCACTATATAGAAATGCATTTTATAGGACCACCAAGATTTTCAACCTTTTTTGTTCCTCCCAAAGATTTTTTGAATAATGAATGGCCACTCTCTCAATCTTCTCTCTTGTAAGGCCCACAACTCAAGATCTCCGCAAATGGAGGATAACAAAAGGTTGAGTTTGGAACTTTTATTATTCAAACTATGCTTTACTTAACATATATTTCAAAAATGTCAACTTTGGAATTGTGTTTTTTTTTAATTCGGAAGAGAAGATTTAAACCAAGTGTTTTAAAAAAAAAGAATCAAACTTCTAAAAGAAAGAATGTAAAGGATCAGAGGGAAAATAACAATATTTTTTAACAAGGTTCAACAAAACAAAATATATGAAAAATAAAGATAATAATAAAAAAAAACAAACTAGGTAAAAATAAAGATAATAATAAAAAAAACAAACTAGGTAAATTTCTATATAAAAAATATGGAAGGAGCAATCAATGTAAATTGAAAATAATAAATAGCAAAATTTAAAAGTTAAAATCTAATTTATTTTTAAAATTAAAGTTGAAATCCTTCGTTTTATAAAATGCATAGTAACCCAATACCTGATAGTCCTCAAATAATTAAATATAGTTAAAATTGGTAACCCACAATTTCAAACATTTTAATTACAATATCAAAATTCAAAAGTTCCACAGCCATGTGTAAGAAATTAATCAGGTAAAGACAAAATTAAGTATCATAAGCCAAAACTTGCACATGCATACAAAAATAATTACGTAATGAATCATGTGCATTTACCAATCTTGGTGGAAATAGATGCCCATAAGGGTATCATATATTCATGCTTAAGTCGCATTTTCCAGCAAACATAATTACAATGTATATTTTGCACAAACCAAAACTTGTTTTAGGGAAAAAAATTTTATATGAAAACCGGTGAGGTCAATGACCAAAATTGACCCTTATATAATGTAGCAAACTGAGGAGCTAATCACGGCAGTTAAATAGGTATTTGCAAACTTGTTCATTTTTCACAATGAATAAAATAATTGTGCTAGTGTCCTTTCAAAAGGTTAGATTGGTTACTTTATACATGAATGATATGCAAATTTGATCTTCCACCCTACATATACACTTTCGTATTCTCTTCCACATCCTCTACAAGAATTTCACATCAATGTATAAATAATCTTAATAATGGAAGGTAGCATCTGTCGATCAAGGATTATAAAGAGAGTTCTTAGAATCTAAGTACGGTTAGTGGAGGAATTTGTATGTGGTCAGTAATGGTGAAAATCAATCATGGTGGTCGAGAGAGACTTAAGACAAATATGTGGATGAAGCAAAAATAAGATGTTGGAAGGATAATTGGGTAGATGAGGACACTATGCAACATCTTTTAAATTATATGACATTTCGAATTGTAAAGACAAATCTATACAGGAATTAGGGAACTAGGAAAATAACAGGTGGAAATGGAAGTTGTCATGGAGAAGGAATAAATTTGTATGAGAAAGCACATAGGAAATACAATTTATGTTAACAATGTCTAATCAGCTTATGAACACAAATAGAAAGGATATCTGGAAATGGAAAGATGAGAAAGAGGGCGGATATACTACTAAGTCTGTGTATAATGTACTGCAACATAATGCATATGTCTTTGAGTCATTATGGAATTTAAAGGCAATATCATCTGTTACCCACTTTACATGGAGAATGTTGTTACATAGAATTCCAACAAAGGCAAATGTGCAGGCTACAGGTGTGAAGGTAGAAAATTCTATGTATGTTTTATGCCAACAACAATTAAAAATTGCTAACCACTTATTCATTAGTTGCAAAATAGTTGTCTAGGTTTCGGATAAGTGTGACAAGTGGGTAGGGCTTGCTTAATAAAACATAGTCAACCTAGATTGTGTTTCCAACAATTTTACCTCATGCAACTGAATACAACACAAAACAAGTCTTGGAAAGGAGTATGAGCTACACTTGTATAGGAGATTTAGAATAAAGAAAAAACAAGATTGTTTCTAGAAACAGTGGATGGTGATGAAATATTCTGTATGGCACGATTAAAAACATGGTTATGGATAAGATAGAAGATTTTCAAGATACAATTCTCCTATTCAAATTGGTGTTGGTGTTACTGTCCAATCCAATGTCTAAAAACATTTTGAAATTGGGCTAGATTTGACAACAATGTATAGTGGATGATCCATACAGATTGGGATGCAGAGCTAGTGCATAAATGCAGCCACCAAGAAGTTGCAAACATAAGGATGTCAATAGTTATAAGTGCACTTCTCAAATCAAAAGTAGTAGTATTGTGGGCTAAGATACCTACATTTAAGGGAGGGTACTTTCTCATATGTTTGTAATACTTTATTTATTCACCAAACCATCGGTTGATGGTTAACTCCACCTTGGTCTTTTTGGTTATGTGTAAAACTAATCTTTTATTTATTCATGAATATCTTTTACTTGCATCTTAGCATGAAATGCTAAGGCTGGTATGTGTTTTCAAATCTTGCAGGGGCATTGGGAAGTCATAATTGAAAAAAAAGTCTATCAATATTATATACATTATGAATATTTTTTACTTACATCTTAGCATGAAATGCTAAGGTTGGTATGTGTTTTTAAATCTTGGAAGGGTATTGGGAAGCTAGAATCGAGAAAAAGAGTCTATTAATACTATATACAGACAGATCTAGGTAAATAGTATATAGAATTGTATTTCTATCATCTCCTTCTTGAAATAAATTAAATAATACTGGAAATCTAATTAGGACCCATCTTAGAAGGACAGTCGTTATATTTTTTTATATGAAGATTGAGTATTCTTAAAATAGTTCAATTTTATTTAATTTATTCTTTAGCGATAAAATAAAATAAAGATTTCATATTTTTACTTAATTTAAATTAAAAATATATATGATCTTATAAGCATTTCTTCTATTAATGGATTATGTGTTAATTATATAAGATAATTTAATATCACAAACATAAATTTAGATATGGAATTTTATAACTTTTAAAAATTTTAAATATATTAAAAAATTTCATTTCAAGGTGTTTAAGTTTTTTTAATTATTTTTGTTTGACAAGACCCATTTCAATTTTTTTTTTGTTTGAATAATTTGTAAAAATATTGATAAAAAATAATCATAATAGACTTTAAAAAAAATTCTAGCTAATACTTATCAAAATCATGAACAGAAAAACAATTCTAACCTACATCAATGTATAAATAATCTTAATAATGCCAACATTGACTAAAAAAATCTTAATTACATCAATTAAGAATAGTTTTACTAATAAGGATAAAAAAATTATTCAATGGTTATTCAACATTTAATTTTTTTAATTTAAAAAGATAAAATTATTCAACGGTTATGAAAATAAAATGAAATAAAATCTCTTATGAAAATAGGAAATAAAATTTTTAAATGAAATATTTTCAAAGACTAAAATTACTTTTACCGATATTTAATATGAAATCATAAAATAAAACTTCAAAAACAACTGTTAAAAACAAAAGTATTCACACAAATAACAGTAAGAAACAAATCCCTCAAAATCATTAAAATGAAACATGTCTCTCCCGTAGTCTTTTCTATACACACAGCCAGCTTAAGATCAAGCTCTAATGATTGATTATCATGCTTAAGCAACCAGTATTTTGTCAACTGTGTCATGCTTTATTGGCTGTAGACATGCACGTTTTGCTAATAAGCCATGAGGCATGCAAGGGAACTTGCACAGTTTAAGATTGAATGAAACAAATTCTTTTCTAGCCACTAATACTGACTCTTTTTAACTAATTGAACGATATATTAATGCACTTTGAGCAAAACATGTTTTATAAATTTTACGGTGCCCATGAGATGCCTTCAATGTTGTTCCAAATTTTCTCTTCGCTTATGACTTTGATATAGTGGATTATAAAGCATTAGTATCAGAAGAAATTTCAAGAAAAAAACTTTTGATTTTTTGAACAAACTTCCCTATAAATTAGAAAAAAAGATAAAAAAAATATTTTTATAAATTAAAATTACAAAATTAAAAATAATTTTATAAGAGAATTTTCTACAGAATAATCTTATCTTATAAAGGCCGTTTAATTTTTCTCCTATTTTGCTCTCAAAAATATTTAGAAAGAAGGTTGTCTAATCATATCCTTAATCATTTGGATTATGATTTATGATTAATGAATAAAATTAACTAACACAGACAAACAGTCTAGTCACCTGCAAACGAATTCAGCTTATGTAGACCTTACCTGCGGTATTGAAGGAAGATTGGAGTTATGCAATCTCTCCTGCTCTATCTTTCCAAAGCGATGACAGTAACATTGTCATTTCAGATAAAACTGCAGTATAAACAACCAGCAGTAACATAATAGCAGAACCATTCAGAAAGGATATCGATGAACAGGTTACCAATTTCACAAGCAAATGAATGAATATAATGAAAACACCGGGAATTCATTCCAGTCGAATTACATTTTGAAAAACCCTGAAGTACAACCAGCAGCCTAAATTGTGGCCATTTCATCTATGCATAAATATTGCTACAACAATTCATCTATGTTTCTATAAAATTGAAAAGGAACCCTCCTGTTTGAAAAGAAAACCTATTGATTTCTAACCAAAAAACAATTGAAACTTGTTGAAGTACAACATTCTTTACTATTCTATGAAGATATATAACTATTAGTTGGATGAAATGAGTCGTATTGTTTCTGACCTTGGGCCAACAAAGAAAAAGCTATTGTTTGACTTATTGAGCTCTAACCAAAATGCATCACAGCCTCTGACGGGGCTTTTGTTTTCAAGACCATCTCTTCATACTCGCCTTCAGGGTTTGACAGAGCGATAATTGCCCCTCCAGCCCCTATTGAGGCTTCACTCTCGTGTATAATGACTGTTCTTATGACAATATTTAGATCAAATGTCTGATTATACGAGAAAAATCCAATACAGCCCGAGTAGATACCCCGTGAACAACTTTCAATAGAATCAAGAAGTTCCATTGATCTTAACTTGGGTGCACCTGTCATTGAACCACCGGGAAATGCAGCTTTGACGCAGTCTACAGCACTGACATCTGACCGCTTCTTCCCACGAATTGTACTCACCATTGTGTGAACAGTTGCATATGATTCCACATCCATGAGACGCGGCACATGAACAGAACCAGGATCACATACACGACCAAGGTCATTCCTTAGAAGGTCAACAATCATCAGGTTTTCAGCCTGATCCTTTTCGCTGAAAGAGAAAGCAACTTAGTTCACAATAGATTTACCCAACTGAAAGCAAGTTAGAGTACTTTGCTTCAACATGTTACAATTCTCTGGATATCTAGTATCTGTATGAGTTTTGTGTTAGAAAAACCCGTTGCAAACTGGATCTCAAATTCTCCTGAACATCTAAAGTTTAGATAACAGATTCATAATAAATTTCACAACTAAATTTCCAACCAAACAGGAGTATAACACGTTTTAATGAGTTTTGATAGCTTATTAAAGAATTAACGACAAACAACGTGTTAAGAGAAGTAATTCCAAAATTTAAAATGAAGCTGTAGAAACATTTGTTAAGATAGTGACGTGTAGAACTAAATATAGGTCACCTGAATTGTAATTTTAATTTGAGTTGTTCATCTTCCTCTTTGGTAGCACCACGAGCTATTGTACCCTTGATGGGCTTAGCTTCTAGTGTATTCTTCCTATCCAACTGCAGGAACCTCTCGGGAGAAGAACAGCAAATACACAGGTCCTCTTTTGAAAAATTAAGCCAAGCAGCATATGGTGCTGGATTCCTTTCTCTCAAATGCAGATACAGCCCAAGAGAATTTAATTCCTTAATTGGTTTCTTCATCTGAGTTGTGAGGCATAACTCATAGCTTTCTCCATCTTTAATGTAGTTTAGACACTTCTTAACATCCTCAATGTACTGCTCTCTAGATTTTTCAGCAACAAAACCAGCCTTACTTGAGGAAAGTGTTAAAGAATGAGAGTCCTGTTTTCCCGAAGCCGTTTTCACAGAGCCATCTAAGCTCAGAAGTTTCTCCTCTGTGTCGTCCAACCACTGTGTAACACTTGAACTTTCTTCGTGTATAGCCAATATGTAAACATCGTCATTTTTGTGGTCAATGACTACAAGATTATCAGCAAAGAAAAAACATGCATCTGGAGTTTTAGATTTGTGACAGTTAGATTTGATACCACATTCTACTTTGAGGTCATACCTGCAACCCAAGAAACCGATTATTTGTCTAGTATTGGTTCATTGAAGAGATCACATTCAAATTACAGGGTTTTAGAAGATTGAAGGAGGGAATTTAGAGGATAGATAATTTATAGAGAACATAAAACACTAACCTTTTATTGATACTGAACCATAATCTTAAACAATGCTTGGGTTATTTTTAGGAGAAGAATTGAAATGATACTATGAAAGAATATATATACTCTTTGAAAGTTCGGGTACTTGGTGGATTAACTAAGAACTAGACGTAGGTAGCGGTAGAGACAAATCAGGATAAAAAAACTCTTATACTTACTGTTTTTCAAAAGGCTTTTGAAAATCAAACTTATTATACGATAACTTTGTGGAAAAAGTTTTTAAAATACAATTCAACCTCGCTTCTATTTTGCTGCAACACACATTATCAAGAAATGATCTGTTACCAATGGTACAAAACATAAAGCACTTGCCCTTTAATACTAAATTATAGTCATAATTAAATAAGGAAACAAATCAAAAGATAATAAAGAAATATTAAAACTAATTCTGAGAGATGATCTAAAATACTCTAAATTATTCTTAAGATAGATTGGAAGAATCAATATAATAGGTATTTTTCACATATTCTAGCATAAATTTACACAACAATTTCATGCAAGTAAACATACTTAGCAATAGGAAGCGTAACATCCAAAATAAACTAAAAATAAATGTAGGGTTGTCATATTTCTTAATATGACTTAATATAAGATTCAAACTAAGAACATAAAATTAGAGAAACAAGGCAGGACAAGATAGAGTAGATATAACACCCGCAAAGCAGAAGTAATAGCATCATAAATAAAGATACAATTAGGAGCAATTGTTTGACAGATGCTTAAGCGTTTGGGTTTAATTCAATGTAGACATAATTGCTTATCATTCCCACTTACCCAATGTAACCAACATATCCACCGTGAAAGTCAAATGGTAGGCCTTCATATTCATTTTTATCATAACGATATGATAAAAGCTCCTACAACATTACGAAGGCAACATTTTACATGGGAGAAAGGAATAAAAGGAAAAAATATTGAATATATTGTTAGAAGAATGAATATGAGGTCTAACATGATTGGGAAGATCAAAGTAATTCGGAAATCATTTAAATATGCACCAAGAAAATATACAAATGATGGAGGTTCAATACACACAAAAAATCGACTTTTCTGATATCTTAACCCTGCTTACTTTATCCTGAATCCCTACCCTCTTTCCTTTCTTAAGTTCGTCTCTAATCTAAGCATAAAATGGTTCAAAGTGATACATGGCATTGCATTGGTCTAGATGACCAGAGAAAGGAGAACAAGGATCCTTTTTGTATTATCTGAATATTTGCTTTACTAGGATATGTGCTGTTTAGAATAAATCATTTTGCATTAAAAAATCATAAGAAAATTCGGGGCAGCATAGCTTGGGAAGGATAAGATATCCTCCAAACTACAAAAATTATATATAACAAGTATTAAGGATTAATTCTCTCAAAAGCTTGACCTGTAGAAGCCCAATAACTATTTTATATCCAAAAAGTCCCTTCATGCAAAAGCCTCTTAGGCTTGAAGCGTAGACAATGTTGCAAAGACGGCTGAAAATTAATAAACTAACTTCCGGAGGCGTGATAAAATATCACTGTCTTTAAGGACTTATCCGCGATAAATGCGCAAGTCCCCCAGGATACATCAGGAACTTCTCTGTTAAAAACTGAGGATCTCAGAACTAGCAAGTTTGCTCTTTAGAGCAAAAATGCCCAAGATATCTAAAGAAAGAATAAAGAGAAGAGAGAATATGAAGAAGAGAAAAAAAGAAGTAGAGGAACTCTTGGTGTTGTGTGATTTTCGGAGTAAGGAGGGACTCTATTTATAGAGGAAAGGTGAGGAGTGAAACGGAGTGGGAGAAAACAACTTTGTACAATTTTTGGAAGATATTTCTTCCAACGTTTGAAAGTGTACCCAACAACCCACGTTCTTCTTCCACGTTCAATGCACCTCCCAAAATATCTCCGCAAATCTCTTTTGGGCGTTAGGGTTCAACAAATTCGTTTCCCCTTTTTTTGAATATTTGCAATACGTTACACTATTTTCGCAACAATCCCCCACATATTGCAAAATGTTCAAAGAATAAAGAAAGAAAGTAAATAATCTTGGGTCTCATAAGATGTAATGCATTAGAACTGGTATAGCAAGCTATATGAACCAGTCTTAGATCGATTAACTTAACATACAGTGTAGTTGGTATAGCAAACTATATGAACCAAGACAACTTAGTATGTGTTAGAGGTTTATCAATCACAATACACCCCCACAATTCTTGCTGTTATCGCTGTGTTGCGCCTAATAGGCCATGCGCGTGCCCGGTATTCATGAGTGCTCTAGATATCTTGCCAAGATCACATGCAAGCGGCCCCACTTGACACTCATATAGGTGATTTCATCTAGTATATGCTGCAAATCATACACTACCCATAAGGGATATGAAAATCATTAAAACTTTGTTATAAGCTAAAATTCGTACTCCACATGGAACTTTAAAGACAAAGTTTACCTTCTCAATAATGCAGTGTCTAGCACCTTCACTCACCATAGGAACGGACAAATTGATTTTAAATCAATTTTGTGCTAGCAGAACTAACAAGTGACTTATTCTTACCATATGAACCTTATTCATGGGATCTCCAATCACAAAGGTTAGGTTTCCATCACTTGTTTGTTTGCAAGTGGCTTGAGGCCCATTCCCCTCGATGTTTCTAAAATCATGTTCCTCCCTAGAGGTTTTGTCAGAGGATCGGCCAAATTCCGTTCTGACTTAACATAATCAATGGAAATTGTTCCCCTCTTTAGCAGCTGCTTTACCAAATTATGTCTCAATTGTATATGTCTATTCTTTCCATTGTAAGTT
>Ga0209700_102450_pt1 | contig 37493 bp, 18 predicted proteins | sample SiratroredBW_FD_187528 | JGI IMG/M metagenome (GOLD analysis project Ga0209700, IMG submission 187528) | Root nodule microbial communities of legume samples collected from California, USA - Siratro red BW (SPAdes) (version 2) | ecosystem: Host-associated > Plants > Roots > Nodule | place: USA...
CTCACACAGATTTTGATTAGTGGATCCAAATATAATATCATCAACATATACTTGAACCAAAATAATATCATTGAATGATTTCTCAATAAACAATGTCTTATCTGTTTTGCCTCTCTCATATGCATGAGATAGCAAGAAGTTGCTCAACCTCTCATACCACTGTCTTGGGGCTTGCTTCAAACCATATAGAGTTTTCTTTAGTTTGAACACATAATCCGATGTTTATGATCTTCAAATCCAGGAGGTTGAAAAACATAAAATTCTTCATCAGTATACCCATTAAGGAAAGCACTTTTGACATCCATTTGGTGAAGCTTGAATCCATTCATGCAAGCATATGCTAAGAGCAGTCTAACAGCTTCAAGTCTTGCTACTGGTGCATAGGTTTCCCTATAATCTATTCCTTCTTCCTGATTGTATCCTTAGCAACCAGTCTAGCTTTGTTTCTCACAATAAAACCTTGTTCATCTAACTTGTTCTTGAACACCCACTTGGTGCCAATGACATTCATCTCACTAGTTCTTGGAACAAGCGTCCAGACCTCATTCCTAGAAAATTGGTTCAGTTCTTTGTGCATAGCAGTTATCCAATTATCTTTCAGTGCATCAGCTACAGTCTTTGGTTCAGTTTGTGAAACAAATGCCATATGTTCACAAAATTTATTCAATGTACTTCTGATTGAAACTCCTTTATGCACTTGTCCAATAACATTGTCTAAGAACAGATTTCTAGGAACTCTCCATTCTCTTGGAAGTCCAGAATTAACTGTCCCAGTACCAACTCCAGATTCAGTTGATTGAACTCCCTGATCATCCGATCGAACTTCTGGCAGTTTACTGGTATCTTCTGATTTATTTTCGAGACCAGTATCAGTTTGTTGAATGTTTGGAAACTCATCATCTGCACCTGTCTTAGACAAATACCTTTAGATGAGACACATTGGGCTTTCTTCCTTTAAACAACTCATAGGGTGTTTTCTTCAATATTGGCCTGATGAGTACCCGATTCAGTACATAGCAAGTTGTGCTCACTGCATCTGACCAGAAATACTTTGGCAATTCAGTCTCATTCAGCATTATTCTAGCAAACTTCTCCAAAGACCGATTCTTCCTTTCTACAACTCCATTCTGTTGTGGAGTTCTTGGTGCTGAGAAGTTGTGTTTAATTCCCAGTTTACTGCAAAATCTGTCAAACTTCTCATTCTGAAATTCTTTCCCATTGTCAGATTTAATGGATGAAATACTGCAATCCTTCTCATTCTGAATAAATTTGACAAATCTTTTAAAGACATGGTAAATTTCATCTTGGTGGCTATGAAAAATGTCAAAGTGAACCTAGAATAGTCATCAACAATAACAAGACCATAGTAGTTCCCTCCTAGGCTCATAGTTCTAGAGGGACCGAATAAATCCATGTGCAGCAACTCCAATGGTTTATAAGTAGAAATAACATTTAAGGGTTTGAAAGTGTTTTTTGTTTGTTTACCCTTTTAGCATACTTCACACAGTTTATCTCTTTCAGACTTGAGCTTAGAAAGTCCAACTACAAGCTCTTTTGATGCAATTCTACTTAGGTGATGCATATGAATGTGAGATAATCTTCTATGCCACAACCAAGATTCATCATTTCTAGTGAGTAGGCAGTTCATGCTAGATGTTATGCAAGAAACATTAAGCATATAAACATTATTTACCCTTTTACCTACTAGGACAGTTTCAGTCAATTTTGAATATGTTATGAGGCAAAGATTTGGTTCAAAGGTGATCTTGTACCCCTTGTTACACAGTTGACTGATACTCAGCAGGCTATGCTTTAAACCTTTCACTAAAAGTACATCCTTGATGATCACTTTGTCAATTTCTCCAATGTCACCAATTCCAAGAATTCTACCACGATTGTTATCTCCATAGGTGACATATCGAGCAGGTCTCAGTTTCAGATTAGTTAACTGGGAAGCATCACCAGTCATATGTTTGGAACATCCACTGTCCAAATACCACAATAAGTTGCTGGATACCAAACAGACCTGCAAAGCAAATTAGATTTGAGGTTTTGGTACCCAGGTAAACTTGGGTCCAGCAGTGTTAGATGTGCTTTTGAGCACCTAACTAACTAGTTCTTTTGGCACATCAAACTTTCTAATTTTATAGTTCTTCATAAAGTGGCCTTTTCTCATACAATAAAAATAGGTCAATGGTGATGAAAACTGTTGTACATCTATTTTTAAAAAACTACTGTACTTTTTCTGTTTTCTTTGAAAACCAGTTTGATAACCTATGCCAGCTTTTTCAAAAACACAGTTTTGAGAACCCAAAATTGCATTTAAGTTTGCAGTACCCATTGAAAGTCTAGAAGCAGTAGTAATTAAGTAATTCACTTTGTTCTGCAGAGCTTCACAGTTTTCACAGTTAACTGGCTGGCTGGAGTCAAGACTGCTGGAAGCTTTGTAAATCATTTCCAAATGTTCAAAATCAGTTTTCAGTTCTAAAATTTCATCTTTCAGTTGTTTGACTCTGCCTTCTAACTAGTTATTCAAACCTTTCAGTCTATTGTGAGATAAGGCTAGTCTATTTGCTTCTTCATAGGTTTCATGAAAAGCTTGAAGCAGTGAACTGTAATTTGCACTATTAAACGAAGTGCTGGAATCTTCACTACCAACCTCAAAATTCTTTCCAGCCATGAAACACAGATTTGCATCAATGTCTTCCTATGAAGAGCTGCTGGATGAAGATGCATTGTCTTCACATGCAATGTATGCCTTTCCAGCTTTGTAATTCTTCTTTTCAATGGTCTTCTCTTTGTTAGCCATATTTGGACAGTCTGCTTTCATATGTCCCTGTTTCCCACAACCAAAACAGGTTAGCTTATTTGAATTTGAATAAGGTTTTCTAGTATACCTTTTAGATTGCTGATTCTTTGCCCTGCTCTTCAGCTTGATGAATTTCTAGAATTTCTTTGTTACACTGAGGTTCTCAGTATCACTATCTTCTTCTGAGTTGTTCTCACTGGTTTCAACTTTAGCAGCCTTTGATATCAGTGCGAGGCGTCTTGTTTTCTTCTCAGCAGATTCCATTTCTTTCAACCTCGTCATTTCCAGGTCATGTTCTCTCAACTTTCCAAAGAGTGTCACTGTGGTGAGAGTTGTCAAATTCTGCTCTCTGAAATTGCAGTAACCTTGGGCTGCCAACTTATGTCCAAGCATTTGAGGATCTTGATATTCAGCTCCTCGTCAAACTGCTTTCCAAGCCCGATCAAGTGATTCACTATGTGAGTGAATGCACATCAGCAATTGACTCACCTTGCTGCATTCTGAATAATTCATATTCTTGAATCAGCGCATGCTTTCTGCCCGTTTGACGTCAGTAGTGCCTTCATGAGTAACCTCAAGTATATCCCACATCTCCTTTGCAGAACTGCATTATGAGACTCTGAAAATCTCATTTAGATTTAAAGCTGAAGTTATTATGTTCTTGGCTACACAATCATATTGAACACGCTTATTTTCAAAATTAGTCAATTCATCAAATTGGCTTTGCAACAGATATTCCATTCACAACAGAAACTGGAATGTAAGGTCTATTCACTATTGCATTCCATATACCTCAATCAATAAATTCAATAAAAATCTTCATTCTCACTTTCGAAAATTGGTAATTAACCCCAGAAAACATGGGTGGCCTGTGTATAGAGGCTCCCTCGGGAAAAGCCAACTTGTTCTCAGCCATGGATTGAAACACTTGACTAGGATTGAAGTCCTAGCTCTGATGCCAATTGTAAAATATGTTTTGGCCAAGTTCAAGAGGGGGGTGAATTGAACACTTGAAAACTTTTCGCAAACTGTTTGGAGAATGAATAATTTTTATAGAAAACTATTCAAGAAGATATGTTAAGCAAACAACAAAGGTTCAAAAATAGTTTCAGCACAATATCAGTCAACCAGATACCATCAATTGAAACCAAAAAACAGTTCTTGAAAGCACTGTGCAAAGTAAAAGCTATTATTGAAAAATTGAATCAAGAAATCAAAGAATTAGATCAACTTCAAGTTTATAATGATTTGCTGATTAAAGAACCTTTTTGTCAAACAATACAAACTATGTTAAGTGTATGAAAACAGTCTTTAATCAACAACTGTGAAAGATTAAGTTTTCTGGAAAACACATTGATGAATAGTTAACTCAGTCAGTTGTGAACATTGTGGATTTACAAAAAACTGATATACTGGTTATTAACATATTCAAAACTTGTTAAGAGTGGACTGTGTTTAATCAGATTATATGTTTTCAGAAGTTATTAAAAGTTTTCATAAAGTTGATGATATTATTCGATTAGCAAGATTCAGTAGATTCTGAAAATTCAAGAAACATAACAAGATTTAACAAGAACAGTCAAGAGAGAGCAAGAGAGATTCAAGACACAGTAGATTTATGTTCACCCTTCCACAAGGGCTACGTCTAGTCCCTTACTCCACAGTAAGGATTTCCATTATAAAAAGATCAAACTAGATCAGTTTACAGAAAAACAACAACTTGCTAATTAAGTTAGAGACCAATTTAGAATCTAATGGTGTAGGTCACTAAAACCTTGGTAGCTAATGTTAGATACCAATTATCTTGACTTAATTGGTTACTAAATTCAATCATTACTTCTATTTTGTAGTTATTTAGCAATCAAAATCTAATTTGGTGGCTATTTTTATCACAATTAACAACTATTTCATTTGGTAGCTAAAAGTTAGTCTTTATATAGTTTTTTTCTTATAGTAAATCTTTTGGTGCACTATGTATTTGTTTTGATCTAAATTCATTTTTTTATTGAATTAAATGAGTTATATGAGTCAATGCGACTCACTACAAGTTATAATTAGCTTTTTTTTTTTTCAACTCAGCCTGACCTAAACATGTAGTGGGTTGAGTTAGATTATGACTTTTGACTCACGTGGACAACTTTAATATAATCAAATAATAGGACAATATGTGCTAAATAGTCAAAGTTTAAAATATAAAGAACCACCTAAGAAACTAAGGTTAATATTTAACAATTATATTTTTTACGAGTAATGTGTTAGTCTCTATTAATATGTACTTGACATGAGTATTCCAGTAAGCGTCAAAACTAACATATTACACTATTTTATTAAATACACATGAAGATATATGTCTTACGAAAAGTGATTTAGTATATTATAATTTATTATTTATATGTAGAATAAGAATGTGATGTAACTCATATATATATATGATAGTAGGTAGAAAAAAAAAATAACATTTACACGTTGTAGTGGAGAAATTAAACAGAGTTAAAGTGATATTTTTATTTTCTTAGTATTTTATTATATATAATTTTGGAAACTTATAATTCCAAAATGTTTAGTATATATTGCTAACAGAAAACAACGCCAAAACATTTCGGTTTAAGACTTTAGGCTTTATTGTTAACATAATTTGAAGTTAGAACAGCTAAACATTGACAGGTTCTATTCTAACTGCTAATAAAGTCCGTTTTAATCCCTACAATGATTTCTTGTATTTCGGGTGTCTCATAAGAAACCGCAGTCTTTAACTTTTTAATTAATCATAAAATTAGTGGCGCCACTATATATATTTGTTTCATAAAGGTGTGAAAATAAGTAGTGAGGGCTCAACTAGGCGCCGAAAAATTAAGTCAATATCATATTCGAGGAAATCCAGCTATCATTTTGTTTCTTTCGTGAACAAAGTAAAATAGTGGTTAAATTGGATAGAGATTGAGAAACAAAACACTTTACCATAAGCCCCTTCATGAAGTAGACATTCACTTCGAGGTAGTGATGGTGATGTAATTAACATCCCATATCCGTCTTTGTTGGATTTGTGCTAAATTCCACATTTGGACGTATTTATTTATAAGGGAAGAATTTAAATTTCAAAAGGTAGCAGTGTACCAAATAAAAAGTTTACAACCAAAGAACAAAATTCATTAGCTTACTACTCTATCTTTCTCTTTCATTGTATTAATGTTTCAACCAATATAAATACAAAATAACCTACTTCTTATATATGTATCACTTTTAGTAACCCTCCTAATTACAAGCTTTAGTTGCCATTTGCAATAGATGTAAAAGGTCCACCTCCCAGAAAAAAAAGAAAAAGAAAAAGAAAAATATAGTTATGATGTTTCATTAGCTTCTCTGTTGTGGCTACAAATGATTTTTTTTCCTTGCTAATATGAATATTTCTCTTGACTAAATAGTCCACTATCAACCATGTGTTTTGGCAAGCTCTCTATCTATATCATAATGGACCTTTATTTCACGAGTTGCATACTCGAATCATTCTTGACCGTGACTTGGAGTAAAAGTATTGTAATTTTTGACCAGTTTTGAATGATGAAGTAGAACCACCAAAACAAGTTTCTATATTCAACATGTTGTTTTCCAAAACCAGCTGGTCATGTTACACATTAGGATAAGGAATTAAATGTAATAGCTCCAACAACGCAAATGAGTTATACCCACTTGCAAAAGACTGAAATCATGCGTGTTTCTCAGTGTGCAACTCGCGGAATAAAAAAGAGGACTATGTGTCAATTCATACACATCATTTATTTCCTACCAATAAAACAACAGGTGATAATAACCATAGTAGCCCAGATTGGAACAAGAATTGACTAGATGCAAAGCAAAATGAACGAAATTATCGATGCAGTTAAGTGTTCCAAATCATTGCGATGCTACACACCAAATCTATGATGGTAGCCTATGATGGGCTTAAAGAAAACCGGAACACGACTGTGACGATATTGTGGGAAGGAATTGAACTAAAACCAGTGGCCGATCCCAGAGTTGGTAGTTGTTTTACTTGAGTTCGGTTGATTTACAATCAGTCTTTGTCTGCAATAAATGTGTATTATGGTTGGAGGAATCTTACATCCTTAATTTATTATTCCGCGTAGCATATAGACTAGTCTATTTTGCTCGCCTTTAGCATTTGAATATATTCGGGCTAAAATATGGGAGAAGTCTTAGGATCTAGGGAAAGGATTGTCAAAAGTATTTATAATGGGATTAAAGGTTTTTTTTTTAATATTGTATATATAATGGGTACGATTTATGATTAATATATATATATATATATATATATATATATATATATATATATATATATATATATATATATATTATGCATAATTTTCATGATAATACCTTCTATTTATTTTTATGATAAAATGATAATATTTTTAAGTAAATAAATAATAATAACTTCGAACATATTTCGACATTTATCTTAATTATGATTTTTTTTCATAATAAAAATGGTGTAACTTTTATTACAAAGTACAGAAATAAGCATATTTTTAAGAATTACATACTTGGTAAGTTGTGTATGTAATAAATAATTTTAAAATAAAAAAAGTCGTACTTATAACTATGACTTCAGTTGAGATGATAATTTTTTTGTCTCATACGAAGTCATGAAAGCATGAACGATATGTGATTTTTTTATTTTTCTTTTTGTTAAAGTTAATGTTATCAAACATGTTTTTTATTTTATTTTTTATTTTCTAGATTAGATGATGTGTAATTTTTTTCTAATATTTGTTAAAGTTGTGTTTGGTAGTACTTAATAATTTCTTTTTTATATCTTTACTGTTTGCTATCATGATTTTTAATTTTTTTTTTTTACTAAATCGTGTTTCCTAACACATTTTTTTTATTTTTTGTTTTTATTTTTTATTTTTTTATCCTTTATTTTTTATGTTTTTCATTTTTATAATTTAGATAATGTAACTAATTGTTTATTTATTTGCTAATTGAATGTATTTCAAAAACCAATATCACTATAAAAAATCGTGTATGTGGTGGTGGTTTTAGTATTGTTGAACGTTTTCAAATGTTAAATCCAAGTGTCATGTCATCAAAATATGGTTAGTTTACTTTGGTGGTTTCCAAAGTCGTTAATTGGTTTTTTTTTAAAGTTGTAAAACTTTCAAAAGTTTTGAACGTTTTGTTTTAAACGTTTTGTTATATATTATATGTGAACAACTCAGAATATGAGAAGAATGATCAAAGAACTTATCCGGACTGTTTTCACTACTGCAAGTGTAACCAGGAACTTCATCGTATCCTGAAGAAAATTTGCTGACACTTGTAGTATAGAGGGCAAATATTTATTTAGGAAAGTGGCAATGTTACACACTTTGAAGTCATCTAAATCGTCTTGGTCTAACAATCTAAAGAAATAGTTTGCTTGATGGCTTCAATGCACAAATTCTGAGAAAAAGCAATTTCGTACGACTTTCTCCACCTCCAATCTCAGGTTAACGAGAACGTTGACGTCTATACCTTCCCTCTCTTTTAAAAGTTCTTGTCAAGAAAATGGATATATATAATAATATGGTTGCTCAGAATTTTTCCACTCCAACATTTCTATGTGTAATTCAAGAAAATACAGAAGAGGGTTTTAGAAATATAATGGACGGACCTTCACTAGGAGTTTTAACGTTCGATATGCTTCTTCCACAATTTTGTACAAAGCTTATGCGTGAACCTCAAAGAAACGCTTTAGTTTCACAAACAAAAGAAAAAGGAGGAGGAGGAGGAAGAACAATAACCCTTTCTAAATTTTGTGAAACACACAAGATCTGAACTATTATCACTAGAAGGCAATGCAAACGAAGACGATGAGGGTTCTGCTGGATTCGGGTAGAGTTGGATCGTGTCTGGTATTCTGAAGACTTGCATTGCTTATTGGGAGTCAGTCCCGCGATCCATCTTGCTTTCCTGTTTCACACAAGAGCTCCCGAAAGGGCCACTTGCTTAAAATGGGTGCACCCAAATTCCTTGAAACATTGAATGTGCCTTTCTACTTTCCACTTCCGTTACAATTACAGGTTATGTTGCCGTCACCGCTGCAATGGGAATTTATTTGAGAGACTATTTTCATAAGGATTCATGATTAAAGGGGTATGTTCTGAATGCAATAAATCACTCAGTCTTCAATGAACCAGTAATAAATGTTTTGGAGACAAGGTAGATGAAAGAAGACCATTGGTTGATGAAAGGTTAGTGATGAAACAATTTCATGAACTAAGAAAGATCCTTAATCATTATACATAGAGATGAGATTATTATTGTATCTTATATTATTGATAAATTGTCACCTCTTGAAAAGAGTTTAAACGAACTCTAAAACATAAGGAAGAGGAGATATCTCTTGATGATCTTGCTAACCATCTTGGTGTAGAAGAGGAATGTCCGAATGCAGGAAAATGAAAAGAAGCAGTATGTTCAAGAATTTTCAAAGATGCTCAATCACGTTTACAATGGTAAATCCAAACAAATTGGATTGAGACATAGTTGTGTTAGAAAAATAATACCAATTGAGTTATTACAATTGACTATGTGAAATCTAGTCAAAACTTGACAGATCTTTTCATTAAAGGATTACCAAGAGACTTGATGAATAAAACATCAAGGGGGATGAGTCACAAGCCCATAACTGAAAATCATCAATGATGGAAACTCAACTCAATGCTTAACATTACGTTAAGTCTTTGAGTTCAATATAGTCAAAGTACATCATCAGAATGATTGTAAGCACTACAATTAATTGTCATCCCAAGGTTCTTTAGTACTTTGTATCCGCTTGTCAAAAGAGGAGGTTGAGTTAATCTCTTAATGGTTTTCTAAAGGTACTGAAATTGCGGAGGTGCTAGAATGAAAACCACCTATGTGAATGTGAAGTGCGGCCTCTTCATGGAGTTAAAGGGCTTGACTCCAAAAACATTCATGAAAGATACGGGGACACAAGGGCCATGTTAAATGTGTCAGATATTTCAAAGCAAGTTTTTGATGCATGTTATACGCGTGAATTGTTTATGCTACATATCAAATAGAATTATGGTTCAAAGACTTTCTACCATGTAATTCTGATATGATGTAATGAACTTTTCACAATTTAATGGTTCAAATCATAAGATACTATTATTTATGCATATAATGTTTGAGTTGTTCTTGGATCATTGATCTGTACTTAACATGTTGAAAATGGCAGAGGATTGTTGAACATTTTCAAATGTTAAATCCAAGTGTCATGTCATCAAAATATGGTTAGTTTATTTTGGTGGTTTCCAAAGTCGTTAATTGGTTTTTTTATTTTTAAAGTTGTTAAAATTTCAAAAGTTTTGGGCGTTTAGTTTTAAACATTTTGTTATCTATTATATGTGAACAACTCAAAGAATATGAGAAGAATGATCAAAGAACTTGTCCGGACTATTTTCACTACTGCAAGTGTAACCAGGAACTTCATCGTATCCTAAAGAAAATTTGCTGACTCTTGTAGTATAGAGGGCAAATATTTCTTTAGGAAAGTGGCAATGTTACACGCTTTGAAGTCATCTAAATCCTCTTGGTCTAACAAGTATGACATTTAAAAAAAAATGTTATATTATACTGTATAAGTCGACACTTTAATGACTGGCACATTTTAAATTCAAAAGATGACATTTAGAAGTGTCGCTTTGTAAATGGTACCACTTTAATGACTGTGTAGTTTTCATTCTTTTTATGTTAAATGAAAACACAATTTTGTTCCCTCCAAACGTGAAACCCCTTGTTTCCTTCAAACATGAAACCCCTTCCGTCCCTCTAAACGTGAAAACACAGTTTCTCCCTCTCACGTTTCGTCTCACTTTTGTTTGCCATTTTTGTTCCCTCTAAAGTTCCCATTTTTATTCCCATTTGGTTCCCATTTTCGTTCCCTCCATTTTCGATTGTATTCTCGTTCCATTGTTGAATCCTTCCACAAACGTAAATCCCATTTTCAATTGTACTCTTGGTCCCATTATCGAATCCCACCACAAACTGTAAGTCCCATTTTCGTTCCCGAATATTCATTCCCATTTTTGAACCCTAACTGTTGAAACACAGTCATTTCCAAATTTGTGTCCCAAATCCCTAAGCGATTGGAGCGATTGAGTGAAATCGTAACTGATTGGAGCACTTTTGATGAAGTTTGTGACCTTCGACCATTTGACTGGTAAGAGTGTGACCTTCGTACACCATTTTGTGAACTTCGTACATCATTATGTTTGATTTTATTTTGTGAGTATTGTAGATTTTGATTTTCTGAGTGTCTTAGTTTTTTATTCTTCTAATTTTGTTGTGAACTGGTTTGATTTGTTAATTGAGAATATTGGAAGGCAAGAGAAAAAATCCCTACAACTGATAGACGCTACAAAACATATATTTGTTATAACTATTTATCTGGTCTATCTGTGTTTTTTTTCTGAATGTGTTTGCATCTATGGATGATTGTGTGTATGTATTTATCAGGATATAACACACAACTTTGACTGGTTTTATACTCATAAATTTCTAATAAGCAATTCTTGTCATATGGTGTGTATTGAGGTTGGGGATAATTACTTCAGTACTTTAGTTTGCATTTGACATGCATTTGTATCCTATAATATCTTGTATACTGCATTTGACATTTGACAATTGAAGTTTAACACGTACTCTGTTAGTTCGTACAAATGTATCAAATTTTTATTTTAGTAACAGGAATACTGCATATATATTTTTTATTTAATATTAAAATTATGACAGTTTGAACTAACATATTATCATTCACCATTAATTATAATATGGCCATAATAAGTGTCGTATTAAAACGTTCATAATGGCGTTCAAAGGTATCATTTATTGTTGTTAGCAATAAAAATAATTATGACAATTCAATTGACATTATTTACATCGAAAAAAAATGTCGCTTTATAAAAGTCGTAATATGGCGCATGTTGCAGCATTTTGCGCAAAAACGCCATTTTATATATTGTGGCGACCAAATCTATGGCGTTACACGGAAACACCGCACATGTATAAAGTGACGTTTCTAATCAACGCTGTATAAAAAAAATGTCACCACATACACGATTTTTTGTAGTGTATATTTATATTACTTTTCTAAGAATATGTAGTTGATTTAATTAACTAATGAAAAAATGTAATTTCAAAAAATTTAGAGCAATGCTACTAAAATATATGTTACTATTGAAATAAGATTATTTGAAAAAAGAAAATAAAAAATATGTAAGGAATTATTTATCATTCTCAATGTGGGTAATTTCATTGATTTTCACCTTCGTTTCAAAAAATAAGAATATTTTTTTGGATTCTTTTGACTTGGTTGATCCATTTCATTGTGGATAGGAGCAGATGTTAGTCTTTTTTATTGTTTATGACACACGTGAGAGTCAGGAATGAAGTTCAGACCGTATATGTTGATGAATAATCTTTATTTCGGACTAGATGAAATTCAACTTCATAAGTGTTTTAGATTTTGTGTAGATTGTAAATGGGGTCAACACATATTAGCAATTGCAAGTGACAAGTGAAATAAATGACAATTGCATGAGGGCGAAATTGAAGAGCTTAAAATGTCTCAAATTACATCATCAATCATTTAATTTGATTGTGTATGACATTGATCATCAACCAAGTTCGAGAGTCGTTGTCTCTTGAACATCAAATTTTGAGTTTCACTTATTATAGCGTTGGACATGACAAACAATCAATATTTGTTCATTTTCTTAAGTAAGGTCGTCATATCATCAGGGTACTAATGCCTTGCTCACAATATGCACTTTGTCGTCATCCTTCTATCAACAAACCGGAAATTTGTACTTTCAAATGTTATTTAAATAAGAGCAAAATTTGATGACAATCGTGTTCCCTTTAAAATAGAGTTCATGCATTCAGCTAAGTTCGTTGCCATGTGTCCATACTTCTTGCCACCATCAAATGCATTCAGCTAAGTTGGTTGCCATGGTCCACTTCTCTAGTAGTATTTGATCTATCCATGAAACTTTTTGACGAAACTTTGACATCATAGTTGATAACTTAGCTTGAATAGTGGATTATTTCATTTCATAACCTAAAACAATATAGTCAGGTAAATTACATAAATTGTTACATTTAGACAACATATATAAGAATTACAAAGTTCAATTTCATCCCGTGCAAAATGAAGATTGGTCAACGTATACAAATTTGAATTCCAATTATATAGAACAAGTGAAAGCAACCTAAGAGTGAAACGAATAAGACCAACACATCATTTCATACCAAGAAACAACTTCCTTTTCCAAGAAAATCAATGCAATATTCAAGCACTAGCATTTAGATTCCTAATAGAAAGTAAAAATTTGTTCTACGTACCTTTAATAGCATTGAAGCATGTTAGTATCATTGAATCTCGGAAAATCCAACTTAACATTCCATACCTGAAACAATCAATATGATGGACTGGAGTTCGAATTTGTTGCTGAACAGTTCTTGATCAACTTATTTATAACAAATTCAACAGTCTCAAACCTCATTGCATTCTTATATTAGTCCCTATCTCACATATAACTCTTAAGCTTAAAATTGATTATTTTGAACCTTGTATTTTGTCCCTTTCCCATATCAAAAGGATCTGAAACTACCTATTCTTTTGCACTACATATAATACATTTTTTATCAGCAAAAAAAAAAGAAAGTATTTTAGAGATACTTTAAAAAAATAAAAAAATAAGATATGCACATCAAAAGTATCTTAATTTAGTTTTATTTTAATTGAAATTAACACTACAAGAAAAAAGCTATTTAGATACCAATATTTAGTTACCAAATGAAATAGTTGCTAATTACGACCAAAATAGTCACCAAATTAAATTTTGATTGCTAAATAACTACAAAATAGAAGTAATGATTAAATTTAGTGACCAATTAAGTCAAATAATTGGTATTTAACATTAGCTACCAAAGTTTTAGTGACCTATGTCATTAGATTCTAAATTGGTATCTAATTAAGTTAAAGACTAATTTAGAATCTAATGGTATAGGTCACTAAAATCTTGGTAGCTAATGTTAGATACCAATTATTTAACTTAATTGGTCACTAAATTTAATCATTACTTCTATTTTGTAGTTATTTAGCAACCAAAATCTAATTTGGTGATTATTTTAGTCACAATTAGTAACAATTTCATTTAGTAGCTAAAAATTGGTCTCTAAATAGTATTTTTTTTGTAGTGAAATTGATTGAGTTCGATAAAGAAGGCGAACGTGCAAAAGCAAAAACTCTTCATTTTTAATAGGGTTTGAATTTTGTTTTCAATTTTAATTAATTTACTTTTATGATGGTGCTAGGGTGACAACATATAACAAGGCAAGGTAAAATTTTAATTGTATTATTTTTTAGTTAAAATTAGGTTACATTCACCCAAGAAGGAAGTGAATAGTTGGTGCAGAAAACAATATAAAAAGATATCTTAATAACACATTTTCACGATTTTATTGAGTAATCCTTACAATCTTACTCTGATATGTTCTTATTTTTGTGAAGATAATCTCTTTATCATTTATTATATAATTACATTTATAATTACAATTGAACTAGTATATAATTAAATTTGTAATTTTCTACATATGTGAAATTTTAATTCATCCATTACAACTAGAAAATTGTCGGAAGTAACTATCGACAAATTAATGCATTTTGTTAAGTTTGATAGATAACAAGTTAGATTATAAATAATATTAAAATATTAAGATTTTATATATAAGATTATATTACTATATTTTAATAGAAAATAACATTTTATACTATTTTTACGTATAGAATCTGTTAATATATCATTCAATCTTTATTATAATAATATATATTTAAGATGTTAAGCAATTTTTAATAAATTTCACAATAAATTTTGTTGGAGCGAATTTCAAATATAAACATTTTTATTATTTATTTTAAGATATTAAGGAACTTTTAGTAAGTTTATAATGAACATTTTTACTAAAAGAGAATTTTAAATATGAACATTTTTATAATTTAGAGATAGTGAGAGATATGGTAAAAGAATCCGCTATCAGTGGTGAAGATTTTATCCTTTCTTTAATGTAAAATCTTGTAAATAATAGATATTATATTTAAGACTTATGTTGAAAATCATGTTCTAAAGTATTTTGTTTAATTAAATTATATATAAGCATATGTTACAAAAGTTATAAACTAGTACAACGAAAATAATTTACTAATTTCTATGTACAAGACAGTTAAAAAAAACAATAGTAACTAATTCAATATATATATAAAATAAATAAAGTAAAAAATTATATTCGACTTAGTTTTCATAACATTCATGAAAAAAAAAAAATATTTTGAAATGTGTACCACCTAATGATATTTTCATTATTATTAAAACTTCATCCATTAGACAACCGAGAATTAAAAAAATAATAATTATTAATAAAGAATGAATAAAATAAAATGGGACATTTCATAAATCTCTCGGTCGTTATATAAAAAATGTTTAAGCCTACAACTTTTTAGCAACTTTCATACCCAATTTACTTCAGAAAAGAAAAAAAAAAAAACAAAAACAACTAGTATCATAGTATAACATTACAAAATACCTTTTTACCTCCTCATTGCAAAAAAACATGATATTTAGAGTATATTAGATGTTATTTCTTCTCGCATCGGTCCCTTAACTACAATGGTACTCTTCCCTACGATGATATTCTCCCCCTCTTGTAAACATCTTTAATTACTTCCTTCCAATGTAAAATTTATCTCTAATTACTTTCTTTCAATGTGAAATTTTTTGTTAAGCATTGTCTCTGGCATTCAAATATGTGTTCTTGTATTTGTAGGGACTATTTGTTGCTTATGTGTCTTGCTTTCGTTCTTGATTGTGATTATTCTTTTTGAACTGTGATCATTCCCCTTGGTCTTCATTAAGCTTTTCCTAACCCTGTTGATCCTTAGTACCCTGTAGTCATTCCAAGACAGACCAATCCTTTTGAAGGAAAACTTCAAACCGAATTGTGTGTTCAATTTTGCAACTCTCTTTGATGTTGGACTCTGGCTCTTTAGTGTCTTAAAATAGAGACCTGTAATCTGGCACATATAGCCCAAATTTCCTGGATACTGCTATTATAACTTGACAAATTCTTGTAATAGTACTTCCTCCAGGTGGTTGAAGTTTAAATCATTTACTACCAATTAAGAAAAATATAACTCCTTTGATATTTTCCATAGCAGGTATTACAATCCCCATTCCTTACCCATATTCATCTTAATGCAAACCAACATTGAGGGAGCAATGAGTAAAACAATACTAACTAGGAGTTGAGAGCAATTGAAAAAAGAGCTCTTCTTAATCTTAGTCTCAACGTTTCCATCAAACTGTGACGCCTTCAATTTTAAAAGCTAACAAATAGATTTCTATAAAGAAAGATGTAGTTTATGATTTACTATTTCACCCCAAGGTTTACTATGATTTCAGTATTACAATTTGGCTTTTGAAGTCAATGTGCTAATACATGTTTATTCTCCAAGTACTTTAGTTGGTCACAGTCTTATAATTTGCTTACACAATGCATCATCTGTACATATCCCTACCTGCTCCTTGATATGGCCTTAATACCTTCCATACATTCCTATAAACACAATTCTTTTGGGTTTGTAGCAAGTTTACCCTGCTCTTCTTGTTAATAAATAAATGTGATCATTTTCCAATATTAACATAGCATATCCTTATGCACCTTACTAGCAGGTGTTTCATCATATTGCAGACTCTCCTTTCCCAAATCATATTTGTGCCTAACAACTACCATTTAAGTTAATGTTTTTAGGCAATGCATAGGACAAAAAAACACAGTCAGAATATGTAAAATTGACCCATGGATTTTATGATTTACCCACACCTATCCTTTTAATTGTGCCATACAAAGTAATTTATTTACATCCACTCATCCTTCCTTAAAGATGATTTTTATTTCTCTGGTTCTATATCTCTCATATGACGCTTTGTTGCATTATGTATATTCCTATTTATCTACAGGGGCTGGGTTGCTAGCCTTGTAGTGAGGAACGTTGGTCAGCCGGAAAAGGCGGAGTAAGGGTGTTCCCGGTAGTAAGTCCCTAGGTGGTCCCGGTCCAAGACCTAAAACAGTGAAGTCATGTCTAGGCTAATTAAAATGTTATCTAAAGGAAAAGAAAAGGAAGAAGAGCTACTCAGTATGGATATGAAAGGGTAACCCCTCCTTCTACCTCAAAGAGAAAAATAATAAAGAAAAATCAAAGAATCCCTCCTAAAAGAAATTGGAATTTAAAAAAGAACTCTAATAAAACGATAGAAACTCAAACACCAAAACAAAACCATAATCCCCCACCACAAGACAAAAGTAAAATAATATGCTACAAATGTGGACGATTTGGGCATTACAAAAGAGATTGTAAAATGAAAGAAAAAATAAATAATTTAAATCTCTCATATGACTACCAACTAAAACCCCTTTCCACAGTAGATTTTAGTTATTATTAAGTCCCATAATGTGAAAATTTCGGAAGTGGTTTCCTATGTTATTGAGTCTTATTAAACTAACTCTCACCCACCTGTCACATTTATTTCAGACCTTTTGCACTACACAAGTAATAAAGAGATGATTTACTATCTCAATTTGTCTTTGACACAATATACATAATAAATTCCTTAATCTCACCTCCCTTTTTTCTAGATTTATCTTAGTTGGTATTTTGTCCAACAATGCTCTCCAGGTAAAGTATTAGACTAAGGGTAGGACTTTTAAACTTCAAAGGTGATAAAATATTTGTGTGTTTTGGTCATTGGTTGGGTTTTGCAATGATTTGTATCCTTATATGACATTATATGTGTCATCATCTACTTCTACATCATACCCAGGCATCTTCGGTTCCTCTTTTCAACGGTACTCTAGATATTTGTGTTAATAGCTCCTATGCTATTTCTCAAGAGAATTTATCCCTTCTCCATGTTAGGATCAAAATCCAAATATTATTATTCCATTCTTCTAATTCTCTCATTGTGTTTTCCTTACACAATGAGATAATGTACAATCTAGGGGCTTTTAGTGCATGTACAATGAGATATTATTATTCCAAAATTTAATATTTGTCTCATCACCTAATTTTCATTTCATTCTATTACCAAACCAATTTGATATGGTGCCTTCTCCACACATTAGGCATAAATCTTTCCACCACCAAGGCTATTTTTGATCAGTTGTACTATTATTCAACTCCTTCTGTACATGGAATCTACAACCTCCTTCACAATCCATGTTTTTTCATTCCAAGCCTCTATTTATATTTTGCTAACATGACAATGTTAAATCTCTATATGTCCTTTATACCTAATCCACCTTCCTCTTTTGGTTTGCATACATTTTTCCATTTAACCCAAGCTATTTTGCTTTCCTCACGATCCCATCCCTATAAGAATTTCACTTGTATTCTTGTTATTTCTTTACATACACTTTTCAGGGCTTTGTAAAATGATATATAAAGCAGTGGTAACATAGAGATCACATATTTTAACAAACATTCGTGTCTTGCAAATGATAGCAGTCTACATTTCCATCTAGACAACTTATTCTTAACTTTTTTTAACGATGTTTCCAAAACTAAACTCTTATTGGGTTCCCCCTATTGTCATTCCAAGGTATTTGAATGGTATTAATATGTGATTGCAATTCAAGATAATTGATCATCGGTACAACACATCCTTGGCTACACAAATTACACATATTTGGCTTTTATGGAAATTGACCCTTAGACTAGAAACTAATTCAAAGCTATGCATTATGCTTTCTATTGCCATAATATTTTGGTACTTAGGTTGTCATCCGAAAATTGTAGTAAGGTAACATCTACCCACTTCCTACCTGTTTTCACTCCTTGAAGGAGGTTTTCACTCATAGCCTACCTTACCCTTCCAGCTAGACCTTTTGCTACTATTAGAAATAGGAATGGTGTCAACGAGTCACCTTGTCTTAATCTCACCAACAGAATGCCAATTACTAGCTCTTAGATACTTGCCTACTACCAGTACAATGTCTTTTCCTTTTAGGATCTTTACACATGTAAACACTTGGTTGTGCCACATAGTTAGAATACCCCCTCCTTCTTTATCCACTCCCTTGTAAACCCTATCAATATTGTTATCACCCTAGAAGTTATAACACTTAACTCCACTTACCTTAGCTATCTCCCATAGTTTTATCGTTTCATTACCCTTTTCCTTTAACCAATAGAGTTTATTACAGTTTTGGATATTGCTATCAGATAATACATCAGATACACTGACCTTGATTTCTGCTTTTGAAATGTGTCTTTCTTTCTAGTTGTTGGTAATCCTCTGTTGGGGCACCAATTTGCTTGACTCGCCTCTCCACAATACTCCTTTTTTTTTAACTCCTTCGAATCAATTTTTTTTCATTGATTAGTTGGAATCTACCCTTGTTTTTTTTTTCTTCTCTATTACTAATGTTATTTCACAAATCAACACCTTTATGGCGATTCTGTTGTCTTTTCGACCATTGAGGTTGCTCTCATTACATTCATCAACTGTAGTTGTGTCTTTACTCAAGTGTTGATTTTCCCTGATGACTCAGTCGTTTGTTAGGCTTTGGTTGACTGTACCATCTTCCCATTGCGTCTTGGCCATTTATGTACTACAATTGCTGGACACCTCCAAACTTGTTTATGTTCTCTTGCTTCTTTCCTTATCTAGGTATGTTGCCAGTTCGAATGTTTTCTAGTTTGGTTTTTGATTCTCCTCCGGTGGGAATAATCCATTTTCGTCCCTTCCTTAGCCTCCGTTTCCATGTGGTCTTCATTGATGTTCTTCGATGACTCTTCAGTTGGTTACTCCTCCTCGTGGGTACCCCTCCTCCCGTCAAATTTGTCCTAGTCGTCATCCCCTAACCACTGATTCAATGGATGGACTAGAATCAAATTGAATGTTTTCACGTAACCAAACTCTGTATTTGTCATATTTTGTCTCAAATTTCTCTTCATATAATGTTATTCATGGCACCCTGCCATTGATTTTGATGTCTTCTATGCACTCTACTTTCATTCCAATTGATGTCCTTACTCTAATTCCTACAATGTTGTGGTTTTGTTAGTGCCCATAAATGTTCCAAGTGGGGCTACTATTTTCCTAAAACATTTCTCAGTATCTTACCCAAACAGTTTTTGTAGGAACAGTTGGCTCCAGAAGGGGGGGAGGGTTTGAATAGAGCCTGAACTCAATTCGTTATTAATAAAAATCACCAAGCAAGATCATCAAAGATAAGAATATATAACCGCAGATGAAGCAGATTTATACTGGTTCACCCAAATCTCTTGGGTTACGCCAGTTCTCCCTTGAACAAACCGTTCAAGAGGTTTCACTATTCAATAAATAGTTACAACGAGCACACAAACCTCTCTAGGTTACAACGAGTACACAAACCTCTCCAGGTTATAACGAGTACACAAACCTTTCTAGGTTATAACAAGTACACAAACCTCTCTAAGTTATACTAGTCTCAATCTCCCCCTGAGATCAAGACCACTAAAGATTGAAAGAACACACTCTCAAAAGAGAGAACAATAACAGCTCACAAAAGTTTACTTCACAAAGGTCAAGAATTATACAATGGTTTCACATAACCCAAAATCTAAATGCTCTCTATAGCAGATTTACAATAAACAGTCAGTAGATTGCTCTATTCGTCAATGTATTGTATAATGCATTTCTCTTTTCTTCTTCTTGTTTTCTTCAACTTGAAATTGTTCCTCTATATGTAGCTTTTTAGAAACTAGCCGTTGGGATGCTTGAAAGAGGTAATCTTGACCTTCTAATTACTGAAATTAGCCATTAGAAGAACAACTTTTATTCTTGATTCTGTATTAAAAATGAGTTTATCTGCATATAGAAACAATTTAAACAACACAAGATATCTCTTATTTGAAATAATTAATCATGTTTAAATATTTCATAAAAATTTGAATAATTTTCACTATAAATAAATTTGAACGTTAGAGCACAACAAGCTATAAAATCTGATTTTAATATTTATGTGAAAGGCACTTTGATTTACAAAAACAAATCAATTAATCACATTTAAATATTTAATAAGAATTTGAAAATTTTCCATTATGAACAGATTCGAACGTTAAAGCACAACATGATATAAAATATGATTTTGATATTTATGTGAAAGACGCTTTAATTTGTTTTTCAGATTTAGAAACAAATCTTTAAAATATTTTCATCTTCTCTTAATTTTAAACAAAATTAATATGATAAAATAATATTAAATAAACACATATATGGGTTTACAGTTCATCTATGTATATTCATCATATTTAGAGATCTGTGAATACTATTGTAGCAAACATGTAAGATTATCAAATACAAACACATACTTAGAGTATTGTTATCATTAAAATTTTATTAGATGATTAGATTATCTAAAGGGACTTTGGACTGTCTAATGATTCAACAGTTTTGTTGTCTGACAAACTTTATTGACCACCATATTATAGATTCAAAGATTTCCTTCTATATTTTAATAATATCAACCCCATCCTCGCAGGTTAGTAATTTAATGTGATGTTATCTACTAGGTTGTTGATTCTTATGGATCCCAAACCCTACATGATCATGTCTACACGCAAGGGGTCTGTGCATCTTTACTTATGTAACCTTCCTACCAGGCTTTACTCTAACAACTATGTATTTGTTGATTTGACATTGATGGTCTTCCCTCTCCATTCGTCTTTCTTTTCTGCGTTAGCCTGTTTGTTGTTAGTTACGTAGATTTTGCGGTTTATAATTAAGTTTGACCCTCTCAACTACTTTACTTTGCATCTGCATTTTAGGCTTGCCCTCTGTCAATCTTCCAATATGATTTCTTCACCTCGTCTATACTCTTGACATATTCATGTAAAGCTTTAAATTTAATTTATGGTGACTACAATAACGGAGTCCAGTTCTTTTTCCAATTTCTTAGTATTTTTACATCTTCGAATATTACAAAGTCAATATATTTGTCTTCTTGTATTGAGTCTTCTAAAGATAAACACTTCATAAACTTCTCCCTATCTTTGGAAGAATTTTCGCTATTATAATTGTTGAGAAAATGAGAAAAGATTATGTCGTCACATTTCAAAATACAATATTCTGTAAAACAGTGTTCTCTAAAACAATGTTCTCCGATCTTCTCCTTACTTGATATATCCGTCTGACAAAATATAATAACTTGACAAAATATTTTATTTCCCAAGAACTACGAAGTCAAGCTCATCCGTAGCTACGGAACCATCAAGCTCGCTATCATGCTCGCAAAACTCTCCACCCTCTAAATGCATGCTCCATAATATTCTCTCACCTTCAAATATATTGACTAACAAATAATAATAAATGTAATTGTGAGAATTAATGCAACCAACAAACTCATGCTTCAATTTAATTATATATATATATATATAGAAACAAATTGTATCGTACTATAGTATGCAATATGTATGCTACTGATGGCGGTGGTCACTAGGTTATGGAACCATACTACAGTGTATCCAAACTTTTCAAGAAGGCACCACGAAGGTCCGTGTCCGATTAATAATTATATAACCGTTAGCTGCTAATCACAATCCAACTAACACCCTTCATAAATTAACATTAAATCTCTCCTCTTTTATTCGTGATGATACATGCACGTTTGAATTTTTTATATAACACTGTATATGTCGTACTTAATAGTTAATTGTTTCATAAAAAGTTGTCAACCATGATTAACTCTTCATTGGTGCTTGGTGGCAGTGCATGACTCTTTTATTGTTCCATATACTAATTAACAAGGCCAGCTAGGGTTCTTATAGTATTACAATCCACTTGTAAAACATATATATTGTGGATTTCCAGCTTCACTAAAATTTTAAATTGTAATTTAATGAATTGTAAATAGTTTTATGACTGTTTTTAGCATGTTTATATGGCAAAGAGAGTGCAACGTCAAACCTGAATACTGTACATGTGTTTTTTTAGACAACAGTATTAAATCTTCCCGAAATCTCACCAGAATGTAGCTTTTTCTTTTCAATGCATCAAAATTGATTGAGAATTTCTTTTTAAACACTGCACTGCAACCAACAAATCAAGACGTTAATTACGTATCTCATCAGCTAACATAAGAAATGAGAACGCCTGGATAAATTTTCTTTTTCACCAAATCAACTTTTATGTATAATTCTACCCAATCCAAATTATTAGTTTTTTTTGGATAGATTACATTCTTTAACTAATCTGAAAAATTATATTTACATGTATGATTTTCTCTTATATTTTTTATATATTTTATAAAGTAAATTTTAGATCTAATTCAACCTTATAAAATTAGTTTGTAAGGTGAGATTTGTATTCACTTATAAACTATTGAAAGATCTTATCTGATGTAGAATCTCAAAACATACCTTTCTTATAACGAGACTCGTGTTTGTGACTATAAATTTAAGAGTGACTGATACTATCTTAAGAATTAGACTTTAAGTATAATTCAACATTACAAAACCAACTTATAAGATAAAGTTTATAGGAATAGATTCATCTACATATTTAATCAAATTAAGTAATAATATAATTTTTTTAACTCCATTTTTAAAATAAAAATATGTGTGTACGTATATATATAATGAAAGCAAGACCTTGGATCACGTGCCGTTCAAAACAATTATAAACTTATCAGATTCCGTGTAAAGTAGTCAGCTTAAAAAGGATTGAGAAAGAGAAATAGAATATATAATTACTTTCACACAACATCAAAATTTATCTTAATACTAGCTAATGAGCTCCTGCATTATTTTATGAAGAATAATGGATAGCAGATAACTCTTGGTCATTTTTTTATGCATGTCCAAGCAACTTGGTTGAGTTTGACTTACCAGCTATGTATAAATATTTAGTAGACTAAGTTGTGAGTACTAAGGTTATATACAAATGTAACATCATCATGTTGATGAAGAGCCACAATTTGATCCATGTTTTTCTATTTTATGTTTGTTCATTTGAAAACAGCAAGCTCCAACTTGCTATTTCAGATTCGGAGGCTAACTTTTGAAATTAGTCATAAAAGTGGTATTTTAATGACAAGTGGTTGAATTGTAGCCTCTTTTTGAACTGAAAAATTGGATTATGTGGAGCCCACACCAGAGGAAACTTTGAATTAAAACTTACGGTTAATACTGACTTGGTGCTTCAACGATTAAGAACCTCGTAATTTAGTTTTTGAAAAAAAAATAAAAATTATAATTTAATTTCAGATGTGCAAAAGATATTAGGTTTTAATGTTCTGATGATAGGTTTTGTAAGATGATTTTATCATTAAACTCTGCTGTGAGTTTTAATATTCAAAGATTTATTTATATTTTACACATACTTAGAAATTAAATAAGATTTAAAAAAAATTAACAGCACCACCCACACAACACTAATCAAAGATACTACTCCAGAAAAAACATAATATATATATATATATAATAATAATAATAATAATAATAATAACTTGTAATTGGTCAAATATCTCAAATTAATTAAAATTTGGTCATGCTATAATATACAGCTAAGGTACACATTACATTTTAGAAATTGGTTTTGTGAGATTAATCGAAGTATAAACTTACTACTAAACTTTTATAGAATCATATCAAAAGTCTATTTTAGCTAAATTTGTTAAAATTATTACGTTACTCATTATTTGACTCCTGACTAATACCTAATCTCATGTTTGAAATATTTATTTCAAAGTAAAGATCTGATTTAGAGAGTGATATAAATCTTACTTTACAACCTTATTTTTTGTAAATTGATACAAAATATTAGTACTAAAACATTTTTTACTAGAATGAATTAAAATGGAACAAATTATAATGAGTGTTGATACCTCTAATTACGGTAATTTGTGCAAGAAAAAAATTTACTTTATTGTCATTGTTCCGTAAATGAATTTAGGCATTTGGATTTTAGTCAACTTGCTATTTGGGTGTGGACTTCTGTGTGGAAACGTCTTGGGAAACTACCACATTGTCGGATAATAAAAAATGAGCAGGTAAAGTTGTTGACTCCATATAATATTCTATCTACAACTTGCTCATGTCATGCCTCTTCCTTACAAGTTTCTGCGGTTGCATCATTAATTACCTATACTCTTAGTTTATCATGTGGTATGTTCAAAACAACCTTTTTTTTCATAAATACTTAAAAAAAGAAAAGAAAAATAATCAAATACTTTATAAGTTTAAAATGTTAATTTTGGAAAAGATAATATAAGAAAACTTTTGTGAATTAGGTTTCATTTTAGATAAACACTTTTAAGAAAAAGAAGTAGGAAAATATAAAATATTTTTTTCATACAGTACATTTACTACACTAATTTATAAACATTCTTTTATAATAACTTAATTGAAAAAGGATTTTTTTTAAGTTATCCACAAGTTAGTTTTAACTTATGGTAAGATTTCTTTTATATTTACTAATTTTTTAACAATAGTATTTGCCAATAAATTTACCTATATATAAATTAATTTTAATTCATAGAAAAAAAATTTAAAAATATTTATGAAAACTAATGTGGGTCAAACTCTTTGATCATAGACTCGATTCTACCTTTTAGGTTTTTTCCTTCCTGTATCAAAGAGCCATTTCTGATCTTGAGCGTTGGTTCCGAAATTATAAACTTCGGACGAATTCTTCCTGCACCTCCATTATCTCATCTGCACCTCTATAAAATATTGAATTCCAAAAATGTCTTATTAAAATAACAAAAAACAGCATGCGTTTTAAAAAATATAAAACGTTTGGTTTAAAAAAATTAATAAAAATCAGACAGAATAATATCCTATATACAAATTACAAACTGAATAAGAAATTTGGAAGTAAATCCTATTTATAATTTGTAAAACAAATACCACCCTATCAAGTTTATATTTTTAAAAAAATTTGCAAACTAAATGTTATCCCGTCCAAATTATATTTTAAAAAATTTTACAAACAGGATGATCATAGATGGACATAATTCAATTTACATTTTCTAAAAAATATAAATCGATAAGGTATCATTCGATTTATATTTTAAAATAAAATATAAACAAGATGATACATCCAGTTTACAATACCAAAAAAAACTTGAACAGTTTCCTAAATTATATACCGGATCCGCTTTACAAATATTTAGTATTATAAACTGGATGAAAGAGTCCCGTTCACAAAATATCAGATACTATTTCTTAACACATATGCCACTGAGAGTGAAGAGAAGAAGGATAATGCTATCTTTTTAATTTTATATTAAAGACATGTTAGTAATTTCAGAGTTCGTAACTTCACTCTTAGATTTTTACATGGCCTTTTCTTATACAAGGCCTCTCTGAAGATACCGGAAAGAACCTTCACTGTGAGAGATTTCTTTTTGCAGTTACAAATATGAATATTATCACTTTGTCTCTCTTGTTTATTAACTAATTATTTTTAGACTGTGTAATTTGAAAATTATTTCATCTATAAAAAAAACTTTTGTATTATATAGTTTGAAGATATTTTATATTTTTTGATTATATAACTTGAAAATATTTTTTTTAATTTTTACATTATACAATTTAAAAGTTTTTTTTTTACTTTCAAATTGTGATATATGAAAGTTAACTTTTGAAAAAAAAATTGAATTACACAATTTAGAAGTTATTACTTTCACATTTTATAATCTAAAAACTTTTTTGAATTTTGGATAGTATAATATTGAAGTCAGTTTTTCATGAAAATAATTTTTAAATTAATTAATTCAAAAGTTACTTTTTTCATAAAAAGAGAGTTTTTAGATGGTGTAGTCTAGAACTTTTAAGAAAAGTGCAGAAAGAAAAAATGGTCTTCACTGTTACTAGGGACTGTAGTCCCAGTTTGCTGAGCTCAAGGCCCAAGCCTCAAAGCTTGACAAATGTGTTGTCAATGAAGAGAAAATTAGAAGATTTGTAAATCATAAAATATCATGAAAGTTTTTTTTATTGATAATAAAAACAATGGGAAAGTAAAGGGGTTTTACCAAAAGGATAAGGAGCAAATAAAAGAAAATAATCATAGAAAATCGAACGGTATAAGCTATTCGTTGGCTATTATTCCAGTGTTCTGAAGTTCAGCATCTTGGTTTAATAAAAACTATGAGAAATATGAGGGAGTGATTCTTTCTGCAAATTCATGACGACTTCACGCAATTCCATAGTTTTTCAAAATTTCAAATTTAGACAAAAGGAAAAGACTAAAATACCTTTTGTTTTAAAAGAGAAACATAAAAGTAAGTACATTCAGGTGCTGTGTGACATTAATAAAAGTTTAGGATTGTGAGAACAATGTTGAGAGATTTCAGAAGTAGAAGTAGAAGAAGATTATTGTAGGAGTTGCTGAAGAAGGAAGCTGTTGCTGGGAGGAGGAAGAAGGTTGGGAGGAAGAAGGAGATTGCAGTGTTCATCGTCGATGGTGCATTCAAATTTTTTTTTTCAGTTCGGGGGTTTTCCAAATCGTAATGTTAATGTTTTTTGAAAAGCGTTGCGGTTTGTAAAATCCGTAACAAATTGGGGTGCACCTTCACTATTGCGGGTTCTACAACCCGCAATTCAAAAAAATTTCAAAAATGAATTGCGGGTTGTAGAACCCGCAATGTATTTTCTTAAGATTTTTATATTGCGGGTTGTAGAACCCGCAATATATTTTTATAAAATTTTTTGGCTTGCGGGTTCTACAACCCGCAATGTAAAAATCTTAAGAAAATACATTGCGGGTTCTACAACCCACAATGTGTTTGAACAAAATTTTACATTGCGGGTTGTAGAACCCGCAATATGTTTTGAAAATTTAAATGCATTGTGGTTTACAGAACCCCGTAACATTTTTTTTTAAATGTTGAGGGTTCTGTAACCCGCAATGCGTTTGAATTTTCAAATGCATTGTGGGTTACAAAACCCGCAACGACGACTTTCAACGGTGAAAAATGCCCTCCACCGCCGTCGTCCGTCATTAAATTTCCAAACTTTTCACTCTAATATGAAATTAAACATACAATACACCTTACCTTTACTCAATTGATTGTATAGTTGAAATTTTGATATGTGGTGGAACCTTTGTGGTGCCCGTGGAGAGTGGATGGAGGTAGATGGAGGATACAATGGTGAAACTTTTGTGGTGCTCAAGCTTTTCTCTAGTGCAAGAAGAGAACAGTGAAAGAAATTTCGAAGGTGCAGGAACCTGCGTATGGAGGTATGGAGGTGCAGGGTCGTTGGAGGCTGAAATAATCGAAAGATGGAAGGAGAAGATGATGAAGGTATGAAAAGGATAAGATGGGATTTTCAAAAATATAAAAAGGTATTTTTGTAAAATCGTTATTAGTATGGAACTGCAGGAAATCGTCGTGGAGGTGCAGGAAGAATCACTCAATATGAGGATAGCTTGTTTAATGGGTCTTACCCTCATAAGAAAAAAAAAAGGTGTTTCTTTTTACAGCTCATAACTTTCATCTACACTTCATAGGGGTGAGTAAAATACCAATTTGTCCATAGACATTATGTTTGATCTTTCGTATGTTCTCACTCATTCTCTTGTTGCTCACTTTTTTTCTCTGCACTTTTTATAATCCAATTACTTGCGTTTCTTTTGGTCACGGTTATCCAACTTATGTAATTCAAGAATGATTTTTGAATTGCCATTATGATTTCAAATGAAGAAGTCCCATGAAAAATACACATTTTTTAATGGAAAATTAATATTAATTAAAATCCTGTAATGTTATTAATGATTTTGTAAAAAAAAAAACATTATTATGCTTTAGTGGACAATTTCAAGAGAAGAAAAAAATAGTGGGTGGAAAAAAATTAATGAGACTAAATTAATTAATTTTGACTCATAGTGAAATAATTAATTAATTTAGTGGTGTATTTAATTCTCACTATCCACTAGTGAAATAATTAATTAATTTGATACATTAATTCTTTGGACTGATAAAATAATTAATTAATTTAATTCGGTGTATTAATTAATTAATTAAATACACTAATTATTAATTAATTAATTAATTACACTAATTATTAATTAATTTAATACATGAATTTGATGGTCCTTTTTCTACTGAAATCCTATCACATTTAAGATCTTTATTTTATTTTGTCTAACGATATGTCACACTGACACAATTCCTGTCTTATAATTTCTTTTTTCTGCTAATATCATCTTTTTTATCATAACTTAGATAAAATCGTGCATAAATAAAAATATTTATCTATTAGGATAAATATGAAAAAAAATTACACTAAAAAGTCCAACCTTAATGTAAAGCACCGTCTACTCATAACTTTACTAAAATACAAAAAAAAAAAAAAAAAAAAAAATAACTATTAAAACATTCAAATAAAATATTCTTACACAATTAAAAACATATCAGTAAAACTAATTATTAAAATACTTAAACAATCAATAACATATTACTAAATATAAAAAAACAGTGAGTAAACATAATTTAAATAAATAACTAAATAATTTTTAAAAAAAACATTAAAAAGATGCATAACGCAATTCCATTGGGAACATATGATTAGACAAACAATTGAATCGTGATTTCATTTTGTTTTATTTAAAAGAAAACGATTTACACCTTAACCGTTAGACTAGTGTATAGAAATTTAAAGATCTAACACAATTTAAAAAATATATCATTATATAAATTATTTGTTCTTGTGTTCTTTTTATTTTTTAAATGTATTTTTTTAATTTTACGCATTATATATGGTCATGTAATTAAAATATGTTTATCATTAAATATTTATTTTTTATCTATATTTTTTCAAGTGTCCAAAATTATATATATTTTTAAATTTTGTACTTTTATGGTGTTTTTCAAGAAAGTATTTATCATGATTTCATGTTGAGTAATACGAAGAAAAAAATGGTAATAAACTACTACAAAAATAAAAAAAGTTAATTTGATTGTTGTCACTGAAATTCAACAAGTTTTTTTGGAAGTATAATGAACTTGACTTGGGTAGTTGTGTATCATGAGAGAGTTTATAATTTAATCTAGTAAAAGTTGTATGAGAGGATTTACAATTTTATCATATGAGAAAGTTTGCAAATCTTTGTTGAGTATTTTTAAATGTGGGATTTGAGGTGTTGAATTATGTGAAATTTATTGTGTTATTTTTTTTTTATGTATTTATTTGTGGGTGTGCTTATGCTAAAAGAAGATATTATATCTTAGTGAGTAATTCCAAATAATGACATCAAAGTTGATATTCTAATCAAGGGAGGATGAGAAACAGTTTGGCATGAGAAGAATCAATGATGGGTGTTGCACCTTTATGAGTGTAAAGATTTTTTCAGTTGACAAAGTTGTTTTCTTTTATGAGTATTCATACTTGGAGGCATTGTCATATATACATCTTCGTTCAAGTCACCATGCAGAGAAACATTATCAACATCTGACTGTTTTAGAAACTAATCCTTCTTAACAGCAACAACAATGAAAGTTCATACAATGGTGAGCTTGGCAATGAGTGAGAAGGTTTCAAAATAATCTATTTCTTTAATTTGATTATAGCTTTTGGCTATTAGGCAAGCTTTGTAGCATTCTAAACTCCCATTAGCTTTGTATTTGATCTTATACACCCATTTACATCCAATGAGTTTCTTGTTATTGGATAGATCAATAACAATCTAAGCGGTACTACATTTGAGTGCTTCAATCTCGTTTTCCATAGCTTCAAGCCATTGAGAACTGTTTTCAGCTTCAACATAGCTACTGGGTTCACAACTAGTAGATAAAACAAGATTATAACACAAATATTTTTTAGACATTTTTTTGTAATGAAGAGAATCAAATATAGGATATTTGGTTTTTTTATCTTTAAACACTCCAACAAGATTACGATAATAATCATTGAGAAAGGCATGGTTTTTCTAATCCATATAGATTTTCTAGTGTTGTCGTTGGTGGTATTCATGGTTTGATCATTTTGTATGTTATCATCAGTATTACTTTGTTTAACATGATCGTCAAATAAAACATCAAAAATTGATTTGTTCTTGAACATTTAAATTAGTGTTTTGTTTTTCTTTATAAGGAAATATAGCTTCATAAAACACAATATTTCTAGAAATGACAATCTCTCCGGTCTTGATATAAAGCCTTTCATACCCTTCTCTGTATCCTAGTAAAACACACCCTTTTGTTCTCAGGTCAAACTTGGATCTATACATTTCTTAAAACAAAGACTTCCAAAAGTTCTAAAATTGTTTAAATCAAGTTTTTTCTCTACAACAATGGAAGGTATCCTATTTATAATGTTAACAGTATGTATAAGTGCATATGACTAGTAAACATTGGGAACATCAGAATGAAAAAGAAGGCTTTTTACAACGTTGAAAAATATGTTGGTGCTTTCTCTTAACAATGGCATTTTGTTGAGAGGTCTCAACATAGCTAGTTTGATGTATAGTCCCCATCTTTTCATACAAATCACTCCACATGAATTCTTGCCCGTTATCATATCTTATGGTTTTTATTTTTGTATTAAACTGATTTTGAAAACTTCAACAAAAAATTTCTAGTTTCAGCCTTACTATGCCTTAGGTAAACCCAAGTATATTTACTAAAGTCATCAACAATAGTGAGAAAGAACCTATGATCATGTATAGAAGAAACCTTAGTAGGACCCTATATGTCTATATGAATGAGTTCAAAAATATGTTTAGAAACATGATTACTTTGAATAAAATGAAGCTTACGTTGCTTAGTAGGATGACAAGATTCAAAAACATGATTTTTATCAAAATGGACATAAGAAAACTTTTTACATATGTATTGTGAGACACCATTAGAAGGGTGCCCAAGTTTATTATGTTGTAGATCAATATCACTATTATTAATGTTTCTGGAATGAAAAGAATTGATAATGGACCTGTTATTGTTGGTTTCCAAGGGACAAAGTGCATCCTAAAAGATAAGCTCTTCCAATCATCCTTTGTGACTTGATATCCTGTATTTGACAATGCTCATGACCAAAAATTAAGATTCAGTTTAAGGATGATATCAAGCACTGCACAGAGGTTATATTGAAATTGGAATTCGAAATATAGAGGACATATGTTAAAGAAAGATGTTTACAGAAGAAAATAGTGTCATAGTGTTTAGATGTAACATATGAACCATTTGGAAGTTGAACGTGTATAAGTTTAATCATATATAAGTTAGAACAATGTGGTCTATTGCACCTGTGTCCAGGATCCATAAATTTTTTATACATTTACCTTTTTCAAAAGTCAACGCAATAGACTCACCCACAATACTGTTAGTTCTATGTGTGGGCCCAACTTTTGATTTTTGAATAATCTTCCATATCTACTCCATTTTCTGTTGTGTAAATTGCAAGCCTTCTTGATTCTTTGTTGAATATTGTTGATCATGTGTGTGTCCTTCACTCTTGTTTCGTTTACAATCAATTATGTTATTAGAGACATGATCATTTCTATTCTTATACCATGGTGGGTATTTGTGTTTAGAATAACAATCCTCAGCTGTATGGTTCATCTTGCTACAATAAGCGCATTGTTTCCCAAAATTTGGATTGCGGGATCTTCCCCTTCCTTGTATTCTCCAATTACCTTGAGTATTTACAATTTTACTGTCAAAAATAGTTCCTCTTGTAAGTTGTCTTTCTTGCTATAACACTAAGAAAAAGATACGGTTAATACTTAGTAATGACTCCATGATAAGTATTTCAGTTTTCATATTGTTGTAACCATTAAGTCCCTTTAAGAAACATATTATGTATTTTGAATCCCTATATTTTATAACATTCTTCATAAGATTAAAAGAATACTAATTTTTGCAAATACAGTTTGGTGTGTCTCAATGACTCCAGTTCTTCACTGATGATTTTTAGATCGGTAAAGAATTCTGAAAATACTTCTTCCCCTTTCTTAGCTGAGTATATCTATTCAGAATATTAGAAACATGTTGGAGTACATTTCTTGTAAATCTTTCCATAGTTCCTTTGATTTGTCAATATAGATAATACTTTGAGCAATATGGTTTGAAAATGAACAAGTAATCAAACCAATGACCATGACATTGCACCTCTCCCAAAATTTCATAAAGCATCTTCCTTTATTAAAGTCTGAATGCTTCCATTTACAAACTTTCATTTGTTCTTTCTCATTGCCCTTTGCCATAAATGGCAATTATTGTCATTAAATTACAAACTAATAAGATCATGCGAGGATTGTATCCTATATGAAGATAATAACAACTTAGTAATTTTTAAGATTTTGAGTTTGACTAAATTTTTGTCTTTGAAAAACTCATCTTAACGAAGTCAAGAAAAAAATAACTAAAAAAGACAAATAAAGACCAAAAAAGAATCTTTTGTAAAAATAAAGCAAGAAGAAAGCAAACTCATATATTAAACGACATCTTGCGTAACAAAAGGTGAGTTTACCCAAACAAATGGTACAGTAGCTTCTATATCAAACAAGCACCGCATTTCAGTTATTGGAAGATGAAAAACTGCTATCATTTTATTAGACCCACTAAACCTACTTTGCGTGTAAAACTTAAATTTTTGCAAGCAATTCTATATAAATAAAATTGTATTTAACAAAAGAAAAAAAAACAAACTGACACAATAGAAAAGGTAAAAAAAATATAAATAAACAAGAACTCATAACGCAATATATATCACTCTGTCCGTTATTAAAATATTTTACTATTTTTGTATAATTTTAATTCTCTATTATTTATGTTAACAGATACTCTAAAAACTAGTAGAAAGAAATATATCCTTAATATAGATATAGAAACAAATAATGTAAAAACAATTAAAACGTGCATAGAATGAGTTGTTTAATATTAGGATAAATAGTATACAAAATAACCATATGTATATAATACTTTTATTAATAAATAAATTATACAATTCTTATATTAACATCTCTTATGCTTATATGAATACAATTACATTTTTATATACAAATTCACTCTCAATTTCATATTTAGTATTCACTTCTTAGTAACTTTAAGTATTTGTTTGACGTAAATGAATTTTAGTGGTGACAGCTGTCCCGCTAGTTTCTGATATATTATTATCTATTTAATATATATATATTGTGTAAGTATTTTTTAAATTTTTAATTAATTAATTAAGATGTTTAATTGAATAAATTAAAAAGTTGTATATTATTATATATTTATATTCTTTATATAATACGAAAAAGTTAATATTTTTAACATTTTTTTTTCATTTAATTGATAGTTTAAAGAAAAAAACTGTCCGGTCTTATTTTTAATATGTTAAATAAACTGAAAAACTACAAATATCAACCCAATAAGTGCTAACACTTTATTTATGTTCAAAGAAATTGAAAGTAAGAAAATGTATAAATAAAAGGCGAAGGCCCAAGCTTTGCCATATCACAGTAGTAGTTTGGGCAAAAGTTTTTTAAGCAAATATATTGATACAATGTTTTCAAAAGTAATGCATAGAAACTTTTGCACCCAAATTGCAGTAATTTCAGAGAGTTGTCTTTTTAAAAGTATCATTATTTACGTTTTAAAAATGATAATGTTAGTATTTCTTTAATTAGAAATTTAAATAGCTTAACGAATATATAAATCAACTCTATTAATCTATTTAATATTTTGTTAAAAAAAATAAAGTTAACATGTTTTTAAAAATAAAATACCATATTAAGACTTTTTAAAACTTGGTGTGTTGGAACGTAAGATCACAAAAGCATACAAAATTAAAATTAACATTTAATCTAGAAAATATGGACGACTGAAATTTATAGTTTTTGAACATAAGGATTAAAATACAACTTTTCTTTATAAAAACATAAATAAATTATAGAGATTTAATAAATAATGTAATTTTTAAAATGTTAAATAAAATACTAATGCGATAGTAATGCAAAAGGCTTTAAATCAAAACTTCAATCTTTAAAATATAATTTTCTGTTAAAATTCTTCTTATATCCCCTTTGTGATTTCCTGTAAGAGAAAGGGATCCAAAAGCCGTGATCAAAAGGGAAAAAAAAAAAGTCAACAGATCCAAAATCAAAATTCATGTAATTATAGAGTAATTAAAGAAGTTTGGTATTCGAATCATGCAGAGACAATTACAAAATAACAAAACAAAAGAAATGCTGTCATGTTGAATAGATTAGCAGAATGAGTTGACCATTACAAATTCACAGAATTTGGAAGTGGCATTCTGAAGCCAACAAACAACTTTCTTTCCTCCCTCTCTCACAATCCCAACGAGAATCAAATCTTGGTGTTAATCCATTTCTATTTCACCAGCACCTTCTACTTCTTGTTCTGAAGCAGGGAAAGATGGCGATGTTTTGTTGGTGATTTGTGCAACATTGATTGGTAAAGATGGCGTGGAGAAAAGGGTGTGAAGAAGTGGCTAATTCGAAGCCTCTGTTCCTCACGATCTACACTGTTGTCATCATTGGCATCGTGGTTTCCTCCTTCTACGTCTTCTCTGCTATATACTCTAGCAACCCACCTGCTTCTCAATCTTCTGCATGGCTCTCTTCCCTTTCGAGTATGTGCTTCCATAAAAATCACGCCTTTTCTTGTTCCACACTAGTTTTAGTTTCATATTCAAATGCCCATTTGAACTATTATCGCTGTTATTGCTTAGATAATGAAATTTACTTTTTTATGTTATAGAAGAGAAGGATAGTGGTGGGGGGATGTTAGAAGGTGTCTGGGCTTTGGAGAATCAGCTAAATCCTTAAATTTTGTCTTGTTCTTCTGGTAGTACATAATTCTTGTTAGAAAAGGAAAGTTGAGATACATGTTTTCTGTATGTGAGATGTGAATTCTATGGGCAGTTTAATGGTGGTGCCTGTGTAGGACACTTTTTATGTATTTAAAGCCCTGGTTTTCTTCCATTATGTGTGTTAAATATTAAAAACTTAGTTGATAATGGCTTTGTAGGTGAGGATACTCGTGTTACGGATCAGACACTAAATGTTTCTCGGTCACCTATGGTGCATTTTGTGCCCAGGTCTTCCTCAGTGGCACAAAATGAATGGCAAAGGTCTATATGGGATGTTCCACCGACCAATAAAAGAATGCCACCATTGTCGGATTTCCGGCTGACGAAGGCGCTGGTTCAGCAAAAGGTGAAGGATAATGTGGTAATAGTGACCTTTGGTAACTATGCGTTCATGGATTTTATTCTGACGTGGGTTAAACAGTTGAGAGATCTGGAAGTTTCTAATTTTCTTGTTGGTGAGCAGCTCTGTTTAAGTCTTGTTCTATCTGTCTTGTGAATGCAGTGGTGATGTGTTGATACAAACGCATATCCACTATTTTGTGCCATTGATTGTTTGAATTTTGAAACCTGCTGCTTAGGTGCATTGGATACCAAATTATTGGAGGCACTGTATTGGAAAGGGATACCGGTTTTTGACATGGGCAGCCACATGAGCACAGTAGATGTTGGTTGGGGGTCTCCAACATTTCATAAAATGGGGAGAGAAAAAGTTTTTCTGATAGACTCAATACTTCCTTTTGGATTCGAGTTGTTGATGTGTGATACTGACATGGTTTGGATGAAGGTGATATTCATTTTTATATATATGCTTTCTTGAGTCAATTTGTTTTAATTATTAGGATGGTCCATATGCTTGCTTTGATTTTGATTAATGATCCAAAATAAGCAGTAAAATTCTATTGGTTAGGACACTTTCTTTCTCTATACCGAATGAAATAAAGTTATCAGAGATTTTGTTCAGTTTCTTGTCCAGCCGGCTTATAGAATTTAAATTCAATAATTCCCCTAGTGGCATTTGCTTTTATCATCTACTCTATTTTTCCATGTAATTATTATGTTTTCTTATAATCTTTTACATTCATTAAGGACAGTCATCTTTTACAATATCTCCAAGCCAATGATGTGATTGTTGTAATTTATTCAATTGCATAATTGTTAAACAGAACCCACTTCCATATCTTGCTCGTTATCCGGAAGCAGACATTTTAACTTCAAGTGATCAAGTTATACCAACAGTTGTTGATGATAGTTTGGAAGTTTGGCAAGAAGGTGAATATTAACTTACTGCATTATTTTGACTGTGGTTATGTTGTTTCTTTAGCATACTTTTTTGCTGCAATGTAACTATGTTTAATGGTGTCGTGTTATCTATATAGCCGACCTCACCTAGTGGATAAGGCTTTGTTATTGTTGTACAGATCATGTAACTAAGTATTTGTCAGTCAAATGACATGTATGGACATACAAATTATTCTTTTTTGAATGATAGCCACCTTTTATGTCAATAAAAACAGTTTTGAGGCATGACTCTAGACGTTAGAGTGCCTTGTTTTTCATAAGTTTGGCATGGCTTTAGATTTGAAGTAAGCACATCAAATTTCACACAATTATTGACAATAGTCGTAACTCTGATTTTTTTTTTTTTTCCCCTTGTTATTGTTATTGGTCTTCCCTGTACCTAAAAATAAAAGCATTTTGATGGAGGCTCACGTCTTGTAACATGTCCTTCCGCATAACTGACTTACAATATTAAATGGCATAGTTTGAAGCAAG
>Ga0209700_102451_pt1 | contig 37492 bp, 15 predicted proteins | sample SiratroredBW_FD_187528 | JGI IMG/M metagenome (GOLD analysis project Ga0209700, IMG submission 187528) | Root nodule microbial communities of legume samples collected from California, USA - Siratro red BW (SPAdes) (version 2) | ecosystem: Host-associated > Plants > Roots > Nodule | place: USA...
TTTAAAAATTATAAAAAAAAAAAAAAAAACTCTCAAAGATATATAAATAACTAATTATACTCTAAAAGCTAATTTGACATGTGAAGTTTTTACAAAATAAAACACTTTCTTGAATGTACAGCAGATGTGATGTCTTGAATAAAATGATTATAGCTTGAGTGTTTTCACTTATTTTTGTGTTAAAATTTTTTTCATAATATGTTTTACTTTATATTGACCATTAATCTGTTGCACTCAAAATATTATGCAAAGAATATATGTTTATCTTAATTTTCTTTGTTATTTTAATTGTACTAAACTGAGCATATAATAATAAATGGTTGGTTATTTGTGTTAGAACTAACTTTGGGATGTCTTATAATCAACTTGTGACTCTTACATGATTTTTGCATTTAACCAACACGTCTTGATGATGTCCACATGTAAAACTTTGTTTATTCTTTTCATCTTGTGTATTGTCTTGATAAGGTTGTACTTTGTCTATTCTCCTAAGTAGTCTTATTGTTTTATGACTTCATGTAGACCATATCTATTCTCTTTATACATGTCATGTCTTTTAGACTTCACTTATTTTCTATATACATATTACTTGTGGTGCATGCTCTGTTTAGTTTTTTTAACCAGACATTATATAGAGTTTTATATCGCATCTTAGACTTTGATAAAATTTGTCTTATGCTTTAAGTAGACTTCATTCCATATCCTTAGTCTAAAAAAATTTACATTTATTTCACACTAGGTAAAATTTTAAACATACAAAAAAAAATACCGTTATTCATTATTATCAAAATCATTTTATGAAATTTTGTTTATATCTAAACAACACTAATACAAGATAAAGAATTTACACACAATTAATTATTACTTTCAAGAATCTTGTATAAATAGATACACCATGCAAAATACATGAGTTAACATGGTATCAACATGCAATCACACTATGTGATTTTTACTTTTATTTTTTTTATATAAATACTAAACCGTCTAATAGATTTTAAATATTTATAACAATATTTGTAAATTTTTCACTTAGATAAGTTATGACATATAAAAATAACTTGTAACATATCCTCTTATAAGATAATTATCTTTGCCTTCAATCAATAATAGAAGATATGAAATAGTTAGGAAAGATATAAATGATTAAAGAATAATCACAATTTTGTCTTAAAAGAAAAATAAAATAAAATAAAACATCCTAAGTGACATACTTATAGTAAACATTTTAAAATTATCTTAAAAGAGAATTAAATGTTGATTAATTTGAAGCAACTAGCATAAAATTTACATGCATTGAGTTATATTCTAAACAACCACTTCCAAAAAAAAAAAAGTACAGAAAAAATAATGAATCTAACACACTTATGTTTTCCAAACAACTCAGAACAAAAATTATAAAATTCAATCATACAGCTAATATTTTGTTTTAAAATTACACAGTAGAATGCGTTAAGTTAAAAGACATAGATGTAGCTCTAGTTATATAAAAAACTTTTATATTTTTTTCTTATTTTTTTTTTCTTATCCTTGATGTTTGCATGATTTCTATTCAAAGTGCTTTATGCAAACAAAATACTTTTTCGCGATTTTTTTTCTCTTAAAATTTCCATCATACAATTAATTTATTTTATGTTTCCTCTGTAATTATATAGAGATTGAATTAGTATCTTATTGTCATGGAAATATATTAAGCAATAAGACATTCAGTGATTTTCTTTAAACCTTTTTTGAAAAAAAAACTTTTTTATGTAATAATAAAAGGAATAAATGTTCACCAACTACTTCTTAAATATTTGAAACTAAATTAGCTATACAAGATTTATAAATTACACAAATATTGAAGTGAATGAGTAATTTGTAAATAAATAATCCTATCACCTGTATATAATATAACCAGTTTTCTTGCAGTCACTGAAGTATAAAAAATATCACATCAACATGATGCATCTGTGGAAAGAACCAATCTCCAATATTGTGGAGAACTAAAATCCAAAACTATTGAGAAAATTGTCTATATTTAATATTTGATGTTATCTAAAATAAGATTATTTTAAGAAAAATACAGTGTAAAAAATATAAATATTGATGTCATCTCATGCTACTAATCTATATGTGAAAATTTCTGTTTTCATTTTATCATTTTCTTTGGCCAATAACATAGTTAGAGACTATTTTTCATTGTGTTTTCTTTTGTCAATGTTTGGAATATGTTTTTGGTCATTTTGGAGTGTCTCTTTTTGTTTTCATCCATGTCTCCTTTTGTCTCAAACATGGGCTAGAACAAATCTAATTCAAAACTTAGATGTAGCAGATAAAAATATTACACTCATGTTGTTAACTTCCAGTTTCATTTATAAACTGATAACATCAATTTTCAACTATTAAGATATGTATTTATATTAATCTAATTTACTTACTTTTATTAAAATGTCTTTAGCCCCTTACACAAAGAGCAGATTCTAATGTAAAGTAAAAGACAAACCTAACAACCCACTAAAAGCGAGAATTAATATTTTAATTGAATAAAATATTTTAATGGCTCTTCCTCATTAACATGGTTAATAAGTTAATACTATTTTAGTAGCTTATAAACTATGTAGATAAATCTAAAAGTATTTAGTAAATGTTTCAAAAGTAATTTATTTAAAAAATTATAATTTACAAAGTGTAAGCTACTCTTGGTAGGTTATATCCTGTAATTAATTTATTTATTTTTCTATCACTTTTCTTCTATTTTAATGTATTGTCTTACTATCCTTCATTTTGTTTAACCTGTACTTACCAATTTTAATCTCACGTACACATATAATATTGTAATCTTTTTCAGTATTTGTCGAAATATTTTTTAATTTTTATATAATTTAAATTATTTTTTTTAACATGTATGTTCAAGTAACAAAAATGTTTTATTATATAATGTTATACGAAGATTACACAACAAAAATTAAAAAAAAGTAATATAAGAATAGTTTAAGTTAAGAAACAAAAATTTTAATTTCTAAAAAGTAAATTTGACTAATACTAATCAGATGAACTTATTTAAATAAAATATACAATTTTTAAAAAATGAATAAAAATATTAAACCCCTTATAAGATTTTACTAGTTAACTATAACATTAACATGGACTTTATTTCTTAATATTAACATGTTTATGTCTTGCTAAACACAATCTATGAGGAAATCTTACTAGAATAGGAATATCATCTTAATATTAATTGAGGATAGAACCCTAATGAAAATATGAGTAGCATGGAGGAAGAGAATGGTTTTGGGTATCACAAAAAGGTTTGGACTGAATTTGCATCACGACCAAGGTTGTAGTTTATGAAAGCCAAACAAAAACTAAATTTGATGTTATAAAACAAAAGGAAGGAGAGAGTGTGTCGGAATCCCAGGTCCGAACAAAAAAGCAGATTCCTCTTCTCTCTTCTCTCTCACTCCACGTACGAAACTCGTCAATTAAAGTTACAAAACCAAACACCAAAAAGCAACTCAAACAAACACCAACGCGGAATTTCTCTTCCCCTTCATACCATCTCTCACTAATCTATTTGCACAATCCAAACACACCCTAAACCTTTTCTTCTTTCGGTGTTGTTGCGTTCGGAGAATCTCTGACATAACGGTAGCGGAAGAACGTAACTCATCCAATTCCACACTCCAAAAGAAAAAAATGCTCACGTGCATAGCACGTCCCAAGAAACTCGACTCGGAGAGCGACGATCCGAGTTCGCGCGGCGCCAAATCGCTGACGTGTCAGCTCAAGGAGATGGCGCTCAAGGCCTCGGGCTCGTACAAGCAGTGCGGTCCCTGCGCGCCGTCGCAGAGTCGACTGAGTCGCGGCGGCGAGTCCGATTCGGAGTCGTCGCGGCGGCGGTGGGGGAAGGAGATGGAGGCGCGGCTGAAGGGGATATCGAGCGGCGAGGGGACGCCGAGCTCCAGCGGGAGGAGAACGGTGGTGGTGCTGGAGGAGGAGGGGGAGCCGAAGGAGTGGGTGGCGCAGGTGGAGCCCGGCGTTTTGATCACGTTCGTGTCGCTTCCGCGTGGCGGGAACCATCTCAAACGGATTCGGTTCAGGTACGCAACACTCATCTCTCTCACACTTTCGCTCTCACTCTGTGTCGTTTTGTTGATTTGGATGCCGTTTAGAGTTTGGACCGAGAGTGAAGTGTTCGTTATACCGGCGACTGTCCATTTCCCTAATCACTATCGCAGGCATAACAATGTTAATTAATGCTTTGATTTAATCCAATTAATATATATTTTGTTAAAAATTATTGAACGTTTATATTATATTTGAAACATAAGAAAGTGTTGATTTATTTTTTGTGTTAATTTCATGTTTGCATTTTTACGTTGATCTGTAACAAGAGAGTAGATTTATAGATTTGAAAGTACACTTACCAAGTTTAACAAATACCAAAATGAAAAAACAACACACATTTTTATCTTTAAAACACCTAAAGTTTTTACGTTTAGAATATTTCTAATGATGTAATCAGGCAGTGTTCCTTAATTCGCCTTGGAGTCCTACAATATTAAAATTTAACAATAATGGTAAGTTTCTTTTAATGACATAGTTCTTTGGAACTGTTAAGAATATTGTTTATGTTTTTTAATTTGAAGAGTTCTTTCTTTAACAGACCTAGTATTAGAATGCACTTAGAAATTGAGGGGGTGTTTGGTTTATTCAGACACATTGAATGGACTATAGGTCATCTATTCGCTCAAACAAATTGGCAAGTTGCGTTAGATCAGAGCAGTTATGTAATAATTTCAACCCAACGATCATCTCACACCAATTATATTACCGTTCTGATCAGAGTGATTTAACTGGTCAGTCCGATTATGATACCAGTGATTCATAACCTTTTTTTTTTTTTTTACATTGCTTTGTTTTTATATACTCCAGCTGTTATGTATGGGTTTTTGGGATTAGTGCCTTCGGTTTCTTTGTGTTGTTTTGTTTATAGCAAAAATGAAAATTAATAGGGATGTGTATACATGGTGGTTGGTTTTATTTTATTTTACCTTTTAAATAATTGTTTAATGAAATTGAAAAAAGTATCTAAACTCACTTCAATTTTGAAGTGAAATCAAAGTTAAAAAAGTGTACCTAATCTTAAGTTAAATTAAGGGTTCTTTTATTCACTTTAGAAGTAAGCTTGTTTTTAAGAGGTTAGTTTATTTTATTTTGAACACCCGTTTCAGGTTGGTCAAATATAATGTAGTGTCAGTTTTATGATTTTTTTTTTAAGAAATTGCATGTGATTTTTTACTAATAATATGCAACTGATTATCAGTTTTTATTTGAAGGTGGATGTAATAATGATCTAAATAAATTTTATTTTTTCAACAAAATAGACTGAATTTAGTTTCTTAAATTTATGCATGCTGCAATAACATTGAACAAATAGATAGCAAGTATTTTAAATAAAAAAATAGTTTGCACAGAAAATAGAATATTATAAGATAATCCTCCTCAATAAATTTTAGTAATTTTAAGTATTTTCTTTTAAAATGTACTATATATATTTTACCTAAACTTAAAATTATGTCTGTTGGGCAGTCAAAGTTGTTAATGCTGACAGAAGCAAATTTATGTTCTGATCTCTAGAAAATTTGGGTAAAGAAGAGAGTTTTGTTTTCTTAGGTCTTCACATCCTCATTATAATATGGTTCGTCTTGATGATGAAGCGGGTGTGATCTATCCGCGTGGCCTCAAACTTGTCCTGTTTCTGTCTTTTACTGTCAAACGTTCACACTTTTCAACCAAAAAAAGAAAAGTTTGCTAGTATTTCTTTCAAAAAAAAATTTCTACCGATTAGGGTCAGTTGGTCGTGATACAGTGGTTCAAAATTAAAAAATTATTTATGATACTGAATTTATTAATATATAAAACATTTGTATATCGGGCAATGATCGATATTTACAAATTGAGTGTTAGACTATATGAAGTATAAAGTCGTCTGATGCATGATTTTGCATGAGGTTCTTGATGATCCTCCAAAAACATTTAAGAGTATTTATTTCCCGAAAGCAATCCAAATTTTATATCTAGGGACCGACAATCAAACCCTTTGTCTATTTTGTTTTTGTTAGACGTGAAACTTGGATTGGAACATGTAACCAGTTTGACCCCTTTATTTCTGATCATTATTATTGATTATGCTCACTCATCTCTTCCATATGTGATTAGTGCGTAGTAGCATCTAAATCTCCGGTTTTTTCAACGGCATAAGTGATTAAATTGAATGAATCGTTCTCTGTATATTTGGTGGGTCCATCTTCCCCTGTTATTTCACGCCTTTGCCAAAAGCAATCCTTAAAGTGGGTCCAAAAGTAAAACTTATTGTGGCTTGAGAGTGGATGTGGGTCAGTGTTAATTGTCTTGGGAACCTTTAAAACTGGGTCTTGTCGTTTGGTCGGAGGGACCTCTTACCCATAATTTTTAGGAAATTGACAAGGATAAAAAGGTAAAAATATTTTTAAATTTTAGTGTCTATTTTTAAGATATGAATATAAAAGGAATAAAACTGAAAGATAGAATATAAAATGTCGTATATGATGCCAAATTTTTTATATTCAAATAATAAATATATTTTTTCATAAACAATATATATATTCTTCATGCTTGATTGTCTTATCTCTCCTATAACAGTTTTTGTCCTATGATCTACAATTTGCTGGGTAATGCTCCCATATCTTCTTTCACACCATAACTATATACAAGACAAAATGTGAACATCTGCTAGGTGGGGACCTAGTAAAGTTGTAGATACTAGATAGATAGCATAGCTTATAGTGTTGTCCTATTTTTGCCAAACTTCCTATTTTTGTCTTTTTTCTCATCGTGAAATAAAAGCATCAAATAGTATCGGTGTAATCTTACGTCCAACTTGGTGACTAGAGGTGCAATCTCAACCAATAGGTCATAGGGGTGCTGGTGGGTGGGTCAATGTATGAATAACGTTCTCTTTCTTTTTTTAACCCACGAATTTTAGCTAACAAATTTAAGAACATACTTAGGTCTTTAGTTAATATTTAAACCTACTAAAACATTTAAATCATTTCTTTGTTTGGTGCGATTAGTGATGTAGTTGAGACTAAAGTTTGGACCCACCTGCTTTCGATTGCTTAGACAACTTGTAAGGTCAATCTTGGCCTTAGAACAACTTTATTTTTCCTCACGGAATGATCGGGTTTGCTTTTAATTATTCATCAGAGAATTCTTTGTCAAAAAGCATCTACTCGAGTAACCTAAAATAATTGAGAACAGTGTAATACACCACTGTCAATTAAAAATCTGGTCAACAAAATAACAAAAGCATAATATATAGCAGCAAATTGCGACTATTTGGATGTTTCGAGCATAGTCTCAAGGGGCACTCCATGCATTGATGCACATGGAACAAAGCATAATCATATTATGAGTAACATAGACAAAAAAAAAAAAAAAAAAAAAAAAAAATATTATAAAAAAAAAAAAAAAAAAAAAAAAAAACGAAAAAAATGACAACGGAGGTGCCAAATAAAGACAAAGCAAGAGAAAATAAGAATGGTTCAACTCTCAATATTTTTTCATTATTTTTTTAGTTTAATAAGATTGCATTGTTAATTTTCAAAATTCTGATGCTAAGTGTCGTAATGCTCCATTCTCAGTTATAGTTCATACGATACGATGCCTTAACAACTGGGTGGTGAACTGAATTATGGTTTATTTTGTTTAGTCGCGATATATTTAACAAATGGCAAGCTCAAAGATGGTGGGCAGAGAACTACGACAAGGTCATGGAACTTTATAATGTTCAAAGGCTTAACCGCCAAGCTTTCCCTCTTCCAACTCCACCAAGGTCTGAAGACGAGGTAACGTTTGAATTTATTGAGCTCCTACACATATTGTGCACCGTATTGTAATTGTCAGCATCATGTTACTTGACCATCCAATTGATTATTTTTGGCAGTTTTCTTTTATAATTTATACCCAAACAAAGCATTAAGAGTTTCAGTACAATTTCAATTTCTGACGATTTGCATGTGCAATAACTTGAATCACTTGGGTTACAACTCAGAATCATTACTGCTCATATCCGTAGACCGCACTGTAGGTATACATTTATTCATCATGCGCTGTGACTTGTTTGGTAATTTGGAATGTACAGACGTGCGGTGGCACTGGTGCAAATAGCAATGCTCGCTTTTGTCGAGGCCTATTAATAGTTTCTCCACTTGAAAAGATTATATTTAAAGATGAAAATATTCCTTTAAATATCCAAAATAATTTTAAGTCATAAAACTAAGTATATCTATTATTCCTATTCATTTTTTCCACAAGGAGAGATATAAGAATAAAAGAAAGAAAAATGTAAAATAAGTTGTAAATATAAAATGTCCGGTACGTCTAATTTTGAAATGAGAATATAAAGTTGTTGAGAAAAAAACAGTAGTGAGAGTATACATCAAGTAAGTAGTGAGAGAAGAGACAAAAAGTATACTGTGGATCAAATGAGAGAGAAAAAAAAAACACTGTAGATGAGTGAAATTATGTAATAAAGAAAATGAGTAGAAAAACTGAGGGATGCAAGAGGGCGTTGTAATTGTGGGAGTGTCTAAAAGTAGTTTTCTATCTTGTATCATATGTCATGCTTGTTTATTTTGGTGAATTGTTGTACTGTATGACGTACTGTATGTCATGCTTTTGTCATCCTTGTCCCCATTTTTTCACAGTTTACCAAGGCGAAAGTTTTTACCACATTTTTAGTGTTCTTGATTTGTTTTGGTGTGTGGGTTGAACGCAGAGTTCGAAGCGTGAATCAATAGAAGAGATCCCTGTGACACCTCCACTGAGCAGGGAAAGGCCACCTTGTAATTTATTCCGTGCAGGAGGAGGAGGAGGAGGAGGGGTGGCAATTGGGTACTCATCCTCTGATTCGTTTGATCATCAGTCAATGCAATCCCGGCATTACTCTGATCCAAGTGGTGTGAACTCAACCCCGAAGGTGTCCACCATTAGTGCTGCTGCCAAGACAGATATCTCATCAATGGATGCTGATGCTTCTATTAGAAGTAGCTCATCTATAGAAGCTGATCGCTCTGGCGATCTATCAATCAGTAATGCCAGTGACCTGGACGCTGAATGGGTTGAGCAGGATGAACCTGGTGTTTACATTACCATCAGAGCTCTCCCAGGTGGCAAAAGGGAGCTCAGACGAGTAAGGTTCAGGTATGCTAGCTTCACACAAGTTTTATATATGTCTTTGGATCTACAACTTTCATTTTTGATGATTCAGGTTTGCTTAAAGCTTTTTTAGTAAAATTTATATTTGATCTAAAGCTCTATGAGCAGTTGGTAATTAATTTCTGGTGTAGAAGTGTATGAAATTAATTTGTTTTGTTGTTTGTTGCAGTCGAGAAAAGTTTGGGGAGATGTATGCTAGACTGTGGTGGGAAGAGAACCGTGCCAGAATACATAAACAGTACTTGTGAGTTTCATTAAAGGGGTGGTTGCGGAGGTGCTGTTTCTTTTTAATTTGCTTAATCAATCTATGCTTTTGCTATATATAGTCTCTTTATGGGCGCGATCACATGTGCTACTTGGCACCTCTATCTTGGGCTATATATACAACCCTAGACCCTACCACACTCCCCTCTAATTTTCATGCCTTCTATTCCACTTGTTTTCTTTAATCCAGAGAGACTAAATATGGCTTCTGTTAGTCAGGTAGCATTGTTTTGTAGAAGCTCATAAGTAATGGGTGTAAATTATATAGCTGTTAAATTGGGCACCAAGAATGAATCTACTCTTTCTTTTCGTTTTTTAAGCATTCAACTTCCAACTTCTAGGTTTAGATCATAAAGGAACTTGCATGCGTCAACATGGAGAGAAAAGCTAGTTATACAATCTGAATAGCAAATTATATATAGCAGTATTATAACGGGGCCGTTTAGAAAATAGCACATGAATAGCTTTCATGGAAAGATGCTAATCACATCGCTTTAAACTGTTATTTCTAGTTTGCCTTTAAAGATACAGCTTAAGGAAGAAAGCTCTTAGAGATAAAGGTCGGATATTAGCAGTGTCAGAAGAGTTGAACACTGCATAAGAAACGAACTTTGCGCACTGAATCAAGACATTAACACAAGTACAATTGGAACTATCTGGGTTTACCCATATAAGTTAGTCCAAAATATGATTGTAAGTTGAATTAGTAACTCACTTACAATGACCAAGAAGGTAAAATTGAATTAGTGATATGGTTATAACTTGAAGTCTTAATTTTTTATTTTTATTTTTTAGTTTCTCACATTATTTTTAAAGTTTTATAAAATTTCATTTAATGACATTATTTAAACTTTAATCTAAAAACATTTATTATTTTAGAATATTTATATGAAACAAAATATCTTTTTTTTAAATATTTTTTTATGGCCGTAACCAATAATTTTATTTAAGATATTATATCTTAAATTTATTATTATATTAACATATTTGAGCTTATAAAACTCAAGTTTTAAATTTATGACCTAATACAAAGAGATTTTATAAGTACAAAATATAGAGTTACCAGAATAGGTGAACCACATATGCTACTAAAAATATTCTTAAATTAAAATTAGGCAATTCTAATCCCACTCATTAAAAATAATAATTAAAATACATGCATATGTTACAATTTATGAACGAAATCACTTAATCTAGAAAGATAAAATTAGTTTAATTAATGTGACTTTAACTTTAAGAAGAAATATATTTTTTAAGGCATACCAAAATAGTACGTTAGTTCGATATAAGGTTAGATTAAGCTAAAACTTCATAATTTATTTAAAATTTGGATTGAGAGATAACAACATCTTTTAAACCTTTATATGTTTTAGAGATTTGATCGTCCGGTTTTTACATTCCTACTTTTAATTATTTTTCTAAATACCTTATATAATATGTAGTGGACATTTGTTATCTTTATATAAATAAGTATCAAACAATAAATATACTATTTAATGAAAATTTACTACATTAATATAACTTTTACAATAATATTTTTTATTTGCTGCAAAAAGTAAATATTATTTGAAAAAAATAGTTAATACTTCGATTATAAGATATATGAATTAGATATTTTTTTAAAAGATTAAAACTACAGTCGTTTTAAGATGACAAAATATAAAAGAGAAAAATTGTTAAACTTCTTATCTTAGTAATGATATACTTTTTACTATTATCTTTTCCAAAATTGTGAAGATACTATATAGTATGCAACAAAGCTGCAAGAGTTTTGCTTCATTTTAAAAAATTAGATTTTAAGATATATATATATATATATATATATATATATATATATATATATATATCAAAAATATATAAATAATTGTATATGATATAATTTAGGAGTTAAGTGACGTTTATTCATTGATATTTATCTTAAAAGATAGGCATGTTTATTTTAGGATCTTATTTCTTCAATATTTGGAGAAGTCCTTTCTATTTTTTTTTTATCTTTAAATTTTTGTTTCTATCATATTTTTATTTTGTCACGCTTACTTTCCATTCCATATATATATATATATATATATATATATATATATATATATATATATTGTGTTTTTATTTCTAATTCTTTATTATGATTTTTCTCCTATCTTATATCCTCTATTGATTAGAATAATTTATTTAAATTTTTTATGATATCACTTTTACAATAAAAAGTAAAAATGTGTAAGATATGTGTTTCCGGTTCTAAACTTCTTATGAATATTTGAACTCTATCATTTATTTAAGGAACTTTCATTCCTGACTAAGATTGATAAAAAAATATTATTTGAAATTATATATATATAATTATTATATTTTGTTTGTTATATTCCTAATGGTTGAAAAGATAAAAGATATGAAACTAGAATTAAAGAAAAAACTATTCCAAAGTATTAACCTTTATTTTCCCAAAAAGACAGAAAAGTAACAGAGAGAGAAATTGCGGTGGTTTAAAATTGGGTTTCATACAAAACGAATTTCGCAAAGTTTAGAAGAGAAGTCGCTGGCAGTGCAGAAGAAAGCTGTGCGGTTATTTCGCGGAAACTGATCAAACAACGCAACTGTGGGTCCCACCCCGAGTGCGGCACGTGTGGGAAACGCCGCTGATAATCCTTCTTTCATCGTTCCTTCTTTCAACGCTTACCGCGTAAGCAACCTTCGATCAAAAGCATCGTCGCCCAATCTCAAACCCAACGCTTAACATAACTAGATCGGAGGCTTTTACGTTGTTCTCTTCTCTCGTCTTTTACATTTTCCATTCGATCTCTGCTGAGGTTGTTCCTTCCACTCCACCACGACCATGAGTTTCATCTTCGGAAAAAGAAAAACACCCGCAGGTTTGTTAATCATCGCCTTTTCTGTTCAATAGAGAAAATCTATGATTTTTCGAAATGGGGTTGCTCTATTTTGATTGCAGAGTTATTGCATCTTATCAAAATCCTTACTTTTGTAATATTGTTATGTTCCATTGAACAAAGCAGATGCACCGCAAAACTTTTTCGACCGTTTATGCAAAGTTAACTTAAATTCTTTGGATGATTATATTTCCCCCCTTTGCTTTATTTTTTTCTTCTTTCTGTTGTGGTTGCTGTATTGCATGCTTAACTTATGATCTGCTCTATTTTTGCTCTTTTTAGCTTTTGTCTCCTTGTTTTGATAAGATTCAGAGATTAGCGTAACGTTTATACTTTATATTCCCTTTCTTTTCAACTTCAATTACAATTATGCTTTGTAACTATTGGAATTACGATTTTGATGAACCACTGACCGGCACGTTAAGTTGTTTACTTTATTCAAACGGGGTGTCTTTGAGAGGAGGTCTTTGATTGATTTGGTGTCATTCAGTAACACTGCATATTGATTTCAATAGTACCTGAACATAGAGTTTGTGACTTTCAGAGCTTCTGCGGGAAAATAAGAGGATGCTGGACAAATCAATTAGAGAAATTGAGCGCGAGCGGCAAGGTTTGCAAGCACAAGAGAAGAAATTGATTTTGGAGATAAAGAAAAGTGCTAAGCAAGGCCAGATGGTATAGTGATTGTGTCCTAAGTCTATTATTTGTCTAGTTTTTTATGATATGTATGGTGAACATATATCTCTTTTTGTCAATACGTTAGTTTAGCTTTATTTTATGCAAATTTGTAACACCTAACCTCTGCTGTTTGGTAGAGGATTTGGAATCAAATTTTCTGCTCTTAAAAGAAGGGAAAGGCATGAATGTGTTTGGCTGTTGTGATGATATTGTTTTTCTTGGTCTTACAATTTCCTTGTTCTTTGCTGTGTGTTGTTAGTAACTGATACTTGTGGTTGAGGAGATTGTTTTACTTGATGTTATCACTTGTATTAACCAAGAGATACATTTACATTGAGTTTGGGGATGAAACTTTCATTGTTGCTGTTCTTGCCACCAGTAACTCCTTCCCTAGCGCTATTGCAGACTCAATGTGATGCCTGTTTTACTAATGCATCTGCTAATTACTGTTGCAGATCAAATGTGCTGCTTAATTTTTCAATTATTGTTCAAAAATCCTTAAGATAAATAATTGGGACTCCCATTTTCGTAAATTGGAACTCCATTCCTCTCTTTGGTTGTATTGATACTAAGTGTTAGTAGAAGCTCTCACTGTTAGCTATTTAACTTAGTGCTAGGTAGTTGCAGTAGTTACAGCTGTAACAGTCAACTGATAACTAACAGATTGCCAGGCTGGCGTTATTGTTGTGTATCATCTGTATATAATTACCATCATATCGCTTTAGAACAACATAATGAAATCATTTTGTTTTATTTGAGGAAGTCTCCTCTCTTCACTTTTTTTCCCACTCTAGTTTATCTCTGATTCTATTTACTACTGAATCCTATTATGGTATCACAAACTTACCAATGATCCTGAGCCATGATCATTAACCACACTTAGAAATCTGTTCAACTCTGCTGATCATGGGGCTTTATCATCAATGCTCTCTACTGCTCCAGTGACGTTTTCACAATCTGTCTCAGTGAATCAGAAGAATTTTCTTCTCTTTAAACAGCAAGCTATCATCAAGCCTTATTGCTCGTATTAATGTGTAGTTTATTCAGAAAGTGCACTTTGGAAAAACCAATAAAGCTTACCTGAAACAGGAGCAACAAGATTCACTCTTTCATGCATGCCAAAGCTCGCCAATTGATATTTGAAACCCACAGAACCGTGCATGATCAATTTCAGAGTGATCAGGGATAATTTTAACTCTAAATTCCATTGGTGATCCAATGCTCCCACAAGATCACATTAATGTGATTCTTGATGGACTTCCTGATGACTTTGACACGTTGTAATGTCCATCTCTAGTTACCATGAGCCTTACACTGTATGGTGGAGTTGGCGGAGGCAGGAGTTCTGTCTATCTCTTCAGTTTCCTTGCCTTCAACTTCAATCAATTGTGAAGTTCCTTTCACCAAACTATTCAAACCAAAACCCGTACTCTCAATACATTAAGGCGTGCCTGCTATCCTTTTATTAGACCTTAGATAGCAGAAGCTGTCCTACCAATGTACAGTGTGGACATTTCTCTGTTATTCGACAAGTCAACACTGCAGATTCCAAGGTTGTTTTATTCAATGAATCTGGCTTTCCCTATCCCTGACTTTATCCCAAATCATCTTCCACTTCCTGATCTCTTCCTTCTCCACCATTTCTTCTTCTCACTTTATTTTGCCTCCATCTACTTCCACAACCTCTTCTGATTTGCAGAACGTCCTCAACACTTGTACTGATATCTTTCCACTCATACAATGCACATTAGATCCACGTCTAGCATCACAAACCTCAGCTTATATATTCTCTCCTGTCACTCATGGAACCTTCCTCAATTAAGCAAGCTCTCTTAAACCCAATTGGCACTCAGCTGTGCAAGAACTTTTAGCTCTTCCTGCCTATAGTACTTGGTCCAGCCTTCAGGATTTGAACCAATGCACCATTTGGCCTAAGACAGGCCCTACTTGAGAGGTTTTCTAACACACTACATAGCCTTGTCAGCTGTGGAAATATGACTCATTTCTGTTCATATTAAGCACTTTCTGCCACTGAGTTTACATCCTAGTCTGTGTTGATGACATTCTATTGCAGGAAATTATCCTATCCTTTTTCAGCAGCTGAAGATTAAGCTTAGCTAAGTGTTATCTCCCCAGTGGTTCCATCTGCTTATCTCAAAGGAAATGTATTTGTGATCTATTTGCCAAGCCAACATGTCAACAGAAAAGGGAATTACCTCTCCTCATAAATTGGAAAATGATTGGGAAAATTCTAAGATACTTCCAATGTATTATCAACTGTGGGTTACCTTTTCAACCTTCTGATCCCAAAAAAACCTAACCATGTGTCCATTCTATTGGCCTTTAGACCCAGATGGCAAATATTTTACCTTGGTAAGACATCAGGGACCTGCATATTTTACGTTGGCCCCGGATCTGATCTCATGGTGGTCTAAGAAGCAGACCTTGGTTGCTCACTTATGCAGATGCCAAATGTCTCACCTTTTCAAACACTACAGCTAAGATCCATTCGTTCAGTCTCTTCAAGAACTATAATTTCCTATTTTTACCACTGTTGTCTTCTGTGATAACCTAAATACTTAGTACCGTGTCACTGGCTCATAATCCAGTACTACACTCTCGTATCAAACACATGGAATTGGATGTCTCATTTGTCAGAGAAATGGTTATCAATATTAACGAAGTCTCTGTATGTTATGTACCCCCTAATGATCGAATTCTAATATGCTTAACAAGCCATAGACAACACCAGATTCCATGGTGAAGAAGCAAACTCAAAGTGGATGAGCAATTTTTAAATGTTGAGCCCACTTGAGTTTGAGTGGATGCTGTTAAGAGTAGAAACACATGGTTATCTATAGCGTAGGTTCTGCTAGGTAGTTGCAGTAGTCACAGCTGTAACAGTTAATAAATAGTTAACTGATTGCCAGGCTGATTGTTCAGATCTACAGGTTGGTTAGGATTCGGTTAATACCATTCTATCGCTTTTAAAATAACACGATGATATTATTCTAATTTCTTTCTTTCTTTCTCTTGTTTATCTCGCTTTCTATCTACCACATAATTAGAATGACATTAATATGGAATGATAACCGATTTTATTATTTCAAGATAGTGGAGATGACTTGCTCTTGATGAATTTAGTTTGGTTTGAATGTTTTTTACCAATAAGATTAGATATTTACCCTAAATCTAGATTTGTCTTTAATGGCGTATATGTATGTCTGTTGCTTATAGTTAACTATTGATTTAACCTTTATGGTGGGTTGTTCAGGGAGCTGTTAGAGTCATGGCAAAAGATCTAGTTAGAACACGGCATCAGGTTGAGAAGTTTTATAAACTAAAATCTCAGCTCCAAGGTGTATCACTCCGAATTCAGGTAAGTCATTGTGGTGACTATCTATTGTTTTGTAATTTTTTATTTTGTTCTTGATATTTGATTAACTGGCCAACATTCAAGAAATTTTGATTAAAACAGATGTCTTTATGATGTTCAAGTACTAAAAGGTAGTTTCTTTTGTGCTTCACTTTTTCAGACTTTGAAATCAACACAAGCAATGGGTGAGGCTATGAAAGGCGTGACAAAGGCCATGGGGCAAATGAATAGGCAGATGAACTTGCCATCTTTGCAGAAAATCATGCAAGAATTTGAGAGACAGAATGAGAAGATGGAATTGACATCTGAGGTGATGGGAGATGCAATAGATGATGCTTTGGAAGGAGAAGAGGATGAGGAAGAAACTGAAGATCTAGTGAACCAAGTTCTTGATGAGATTGGAATTGACATCAACCAAGAGGTATGATTATGGTTTCCCATTTAACTTCTCTTTTCATATGAATGAATCTGTAGAACAAAGCATGATGAGTTGTTTTTGTTTGATGTGCAGCTTGTAAATGCACCATCATCAGCTGTTGCTGCCCCAGCTGCAAAGAGCAAGGTACCTCAAGTTGAAACTACTGGAAATGATGATGGAGGGATAGATAGTGACTTACAAGCAAGGTTAGACAATTTAAGAAAAATGTAGTCTATCCTCTGTAGACTATATGCTACCAAGAAACTCCAGTTTTTCTGGGAAACTTGATGCTCATATGTACCATATAGTATAATTCACAAGTTGTGCCAGGATTTGATGAACTCGTGATTATAAAATGATAATTTTTAAAGTAAATAAATTTAATTTTGGTGCCCCTATGAATTATTTAATTTTGAATATGTTGGATTTTTGTGTAAATGAATAAATAGTACGTTGTCAGTTATCAAAATGGAGTAATGTCCTTTGAGTCTGAGAATATCCTAAAACATATACAAAAAGTGTTTTAGGATAACATACAAAAAAGTGTTTTACATTTTCTTTTACACAAGATAGATATTACATGACACGTTACCATAAATATTTTTATTATTTGGTGTATTACAATTCTAACACTCATAATTTTTTTAAAATTGATTGATTCTGCTTTCTCTTTATAAAACTTAAGACATTAAGATAAAATATAAAATTCGCTAATTATAAGAAAAAAAATACAAAAAGTTAAAACAATTGTTTGTAAATTTCAGAGACTAAGATCAATTTCACTAAAAAGTCAAAATGCCTTAGTATGTTTTTTTTTTTCATTTTTTGTGTAAATAAAAAGTATGTAGAAGTTTTAACTTAAAATAATTAAAATATTCAAATTTCAAACCATGTTTATGTCAATATTTGTTGTTCTTCGATCATTTACGAGACTTATGTTGGTAGGTTCAGAAAATTAATAATGACGTAAACAAAGTCAATCTGCAAATTAATGGAAGACGCATTCTCGGTGACTATTGCATCTTCGTTTTTTCTTTTTTTCAATTTGGATCTTTTGGCTACATATAAATAATAAAATATCTATATTTTATTATATTTTATAAAAATATTTTAATTCAAAATTAAATGATTAAAACAATTCTGGCTAATGCTGTTAATTATAAAAGAATATTAGTAAATATATATTCGCGTTTATTCACTATGGTAGTGATATTTATTTGTATTAATATATATATATATTCATATTTAGTTTAAGAAAACACATATTTGAAAAAATAGAAAATATAATTAGATTCAGTAATACTCTTTCCGTTCTTAAACTCTTAATCTTTAAAATTATTGTACAGTATTTAGAAAATTTTAATTTATTGACAAATGTACATTTGATCTGAAATGTATTAATTTAATATATGAAATTTTTAATTATTATTTAATCTTATAACACAACAAAATATGGCCATTATTTTATGTAAGGATCTATAGAAAAATATCAAAATGTGAAGAATTTGAGATTAAATTGAGAAATCATAACATAAAAATTTAACAACGAAGGAAGTATTTAAGATGAATGTGTATAACGAAAATGAATTATGAAGATCTAATTTCAGTCTTATGAGAATACAAAAGTCATACATAAAATTTAGATAAAGTAATAACATTAACAACCATATGTATTCAAGTGAATTTGGAAAATTTAAGTATTTTTCTATGGAAAATGATTAGAATGATAGAAAAATCTTGTTGTAGATAATCTACTGATTACAAGTAAAACTAATTAATTTAGTATTGAAATATGTGACTTAATATTGCTTCTATGGAATCCTTGTCTAAAGAAAACTATGTTTGAAAAGAAAAATAATTTAGAAGATGTTGAAAGCATAGTAAAAATTTAATTTATTAAAGATTTTATATTTTTAATCATCATCTTCTTAAGCTAGCATCCATCCATATTTGTTATCTCAAAATTTTATTTTACTATATTATTATTAACCCAATTATTTATCAAGTCGATATTGAACCAATTATTTATCAAATCGATAGTATAAAGTTCAGTTAAGTTGAATTCCATACTTTGATTAAAAGTTTGACAAACATTAACGCTGGTTGAATCCGGTACTATTTGCCATTTTTCATAATTTAAACATGCGAAAAGAAAAGATTTATATTCTTATATTTATTACATTATTTGTTTTTTATGATAGCCATTCATACGTGTGTCCGGAAGTGATAATAATGGTAGCATGAGTTACGTGTTGAAAGAAGAAAAAGCAAACTAAGGTAGTGTTTTATGTGACATGAGACGTTGAGAAGGCTTGTCCTTAGTTTCCATGTTCTCATAGGTGGCTACTATTTTCAACCCTAATGGAATACTCACTATTATCAAAATTCTCCTTTTTTCTCTCATTTGTTCATTCAATTTCAAGATATGTTAAGATGGTTTGATGTGATGAACTAACTCAAAAACACTTACAGAGTATAATGTGTTAAGCTAAAAAATTATAATTGAATGGTATTTAGTTCGACTTATTTATTCTGCTATTTAAATGAGTTTAATCTGATTTATCGAGTTATTTTTATAAAATAATAATATTAGATTTAAAAATTAAAAATAATAAAATTTTATTAAAATATATACATATATTATGATTTATGTATCACATTATTGTATTTTAAATTAAAAATAATTTTATTAATATCACTTAAATTTTAATGTTATCTATTTTATTTTAAGATTTTAAAAATGTATTTTTCATTTTTTAGTGGGTAAAAGTGGTTCATTGACACATCGTATAGGATCTGGGATTGACCGACACAATTTATTTTTTCCAGAAGAATAGACCTTAGCTTATTAACTCCTAAATTTAATTTAAACCTAGTATGCTACTATTATGTGTTCGTTTATTTAACATAGTAGCCACAAATTGGTAATTTGTCTTACTAGATCATCTTTCTTCTACTAATTCAAATTTACAATTATTTATTTATTTGTTTCATCATTCAAATATTTATAAATATGAATTAGTTTATTCTTATCTCCCCTAAATTTGAACACATGTGCTTATCATTAATGTGAGAAATGATAGCTAGATATACATTTAAAAATCGAAACAACAACTTTAATGAAAATAAATACATTAATAAATTTTCCATGTATATCTTATAGGTAGGGAAAAAATAATTTTTTTAAGAGAAAGAAATGTATATGAGAGATGCACCCAAATTTTATGTCGGTTTGTCTTAATAATATAGAGAGTACATTCTTGAACTTTTATCCCATACCCAAGAACAAGTATTTATATCAACTCCTTAAGCCTGAATATTTTTTTTATTTGCTTCTTCAAACAACTTTTCCAATATGCTTTAAAGAGTAGTATTTTCAGATTTTTACATTCCCCCAAATAAATAAAAAATTGTAACAGATCAAGTTCTTTAGACAAACAAATAAGAAGCTTATGCTTAATCTTTTCAAAAAGACACTCAAATAGAAGCTTGGAACTTTTTGCATTGAGACAATACTTTATTTTGAATAGATGTTCTATTTTGTGTGTGTTGGTCTTCTTATATATATATACACACATGTATATGTATGTATGAAGTATTTAAAAAATAATTATTGTAAGACATTTATGATCTCCTAGATATATATTATCCATTTGATGAGAAAACAAAGAAAATAAAAATTAATATTGTACATTAGATGTGATTTAATGTATTCACTATTATCTTCTTTGATAAGATAAATATTATATGCTTATCTCGCTATCAGTTATCTCTAACTTTGAATAAAAATTTGACATGTAGTAGTGAAAGTTTGTTTCTATCCATACTTTTTTTCTCAAAACATATCTTTTGATGGTCTTTAATTCAACACCTTATCTATATTTCTTTTAAAAATAGACTATTTATCATTTTTTTAATAAATATAGAGAAAATTACATAAAATACTAAGAAGAGTAACATTAAATATGATAACACAGTCATAAGTTTGTTGAAAAATGTTTATTTATATGTTATACTTCAAAATATAGGTTGCAATAATTTTTTCTCTAATAATCTCACTCATCTTAATAATATCATACATCTTAAATTTGTTTGAAAGACAAGTAGTATATGTGCTTTTAACCAAATATGATAAAATAACTTGAATTAGTGAGTTAGTTTTCTCGTCAAGATTATGTGTTTTTAGGATGCCTTTAATAAATTGAAAAGAACAAAAATAAAATACTCTTTCCAAAAGTTACGTAAATCTAATATTTATATATTCCTCAATTACAAAAGTTTCAATACTAAAAACTTTAAATTTAGATGTACCTTGATATTTAAGAAATATATTATTTTTTCAACTTTAATAACAAACTTTCCATGTTAATTCTTGATGCTTAGACTGGGTAATATGAGATGTTGAGTTTTCTTCCTTTTTACAATTCATGTAAAGTCTTTTCAATGACTAATCTTATCAATATTATGATTTATAAAGTATCTTTTGTGGTCACAATTTATGGTCAATAATATTTAAGAAATTAAACTTTCACAAAATATGGTATGAGTCATCTCTTTTATAGTTAATTTTTTATTTTAAATATTCCATTTTATTAAGGTGTTCTGGATTAATAGAAGTTATAGAAAATTCCATTATGTTAACGTAGAAATATATAAATATTTCCTGAACTCTTTTACAAAATGTTCAACTAATGTTTGTGAAGTGGAAAGTACACCCTATGAATATAGGACAATAATTGATAATGAGAAATGGGTCTACCTTTCCCCTAAGACTGAAGTTTTTTTTTTTTTTTTTTTTTTTAATGAAAACATGTTTTTTCACTCTTTCTCAAATTTGAGTTATTTTTCTACTTTAATCCTCCAAAATAAAAATTATTATTTTTTAGTCAGCACAATTTTAAAATATTATTTTATTCGTTTTGGTAGATATTATTAGAGGCACAGTTTTACCTACAAAAAGAAAGTTTAGTAGATTGAGAATTGCAATCTGTAACCATTTTTTACAGTCAAAATTGGATTTATGACAATACCAAATAAAAGTGAATTAAAATGTAATACCTTTGATACAACATCATAATTTCTATATTCCAAAGCCAATTTTCACACATAGAATATCTGTATTATTTTAAAAAATGTGAAATATCATAAATAGTATATTATAATAAAGTAATTTTCGACCACTAAAAATTCGTTTTATAATTTTAATTTTAAAAAATTGATACTTGACGATTTCAAACCATCAAAATCAAGTAGAAATATACTAGAATCATGAACACATCCTCCAACCTCATCATATAAATTCCAAAATCAATTCCCACACATGCCAAGGGAATCAGGTCTTTATTTTGGCAATTATTTATCCTTGTTGTTTTTTTCTTTTTTGTGTAAAACAATTAAGGTTATTTTCAACAAGTTTTCCTGTAAACATTTCATAAGAGACAAAAGTAAACAATGAAGTTGGCTTTCTTATATAAGAGGAAATTAGTTGTGTATAAATTAAAAATAAGAATTTAAAAAGTTATATAAAAAGTTAGTGCATTTATTTTTCATTTGCATAGTAGATGGATATGATCCATAGAGTTTGAAGATATCTGGACATACCCCTAGGGTAGAATCGTCCCATGTCCTTTCAAATCACCGGTAACATTTTCTTAAAAGACCTTTTTATCCTTTGTTATTCTTCATTGTTTTCTCATTTTAGTAGGTCAGATTAGTCTACATGATTATAATTAGGAATGTTAAAAACCAATTAAAATAATAATCAAAATTTGATTAAAAAATTAAAATTATATTAACATTAATTTTCGAAATATTTTTTTTTCAGCATATCGATTTTGATTTGGATTTAAAATTATAATTAAAAAACCAAATCAAACTACTTTATACCTATATACTATGAAGATACTCAGATTTCAATAAATTAATTATAAATCAATGTTAATTAATATAATATAACTAATGATATATTATAAATATATTATAGTTTAATCATTTATAAGACACAACCATATAACTAAACATAATCCTTATTTGCTCTTTTTATTTATTTAATTTAACTTTTATTTTATTTTATAAAAACACCTCTAACACATCTCATTTTCTTATTTCCAGTTGGTTATAAGAGTCCTTTATTTTCTAAAAGTTCATCCATCAATAATCCATATTTTTTTTTACAAGCATTTTGCTCATATGGAGATTTAATAAAACACTTTTAATAAATAAATAAATAAATAAAAGAGTCTTTACTCTTTTATAGTTTTTTTATAAAGGTAAATATTTAATTTTTATTAATTATATATGTTCATATTTCGTGGACATTTGTAATTAACCATGTGGTGTAATTTTTTTTTATATGAATACTTTTTTACATTCATGTAGGAGAAGTTAAAGTATTGTAATTGAATATATGGTATAATTTTGGACATGAGGGTATTTTCAATATTCATCAAGTTGGAGTTATAATATAACTTTCAAGTATACGTGGTTGTAATTTATAATTATTGTATTTTAAGTTTAACTCAAACTGATATGTAAAATGAGGTTTGTATATACTTATATATAATTGAACCATATTTTTTCATATCGAGACTCTTCAATTTGTGCCAAATATTATATTTAAGGGTGGTGGTTCGATAGACTTTGTTAGAGTGTATTCTGGTACTAACATCTTACAAAATAAACTTTAAATCTAACTCAACCTTATATAACCGACTTTTAAGTTGACTGTACTCCTTAAATATTTATAACTTCACTTACACCTTGAGCATCTTTGTATTATCCTAGTGTCTTGAAATATTTTTTTATATTAAAATGTATGAAAAATTATTACATTATAAAAAAACATAAATAAATATTCAAAATTTATACTAAAAAATAATATGTTAAGTTATATAAATATTCAAAATTTATACTAAAAAATAATATGTTAAGTTATATCAAGAGAATAAGGACTATAGGAAAGTCCTAAAAAATATATCTCAAACTATAAGCACTCACAACTAATTAATTAAAGAGTGCTGTCCAAAAAACCATTCTTATTTATCTGTTATGTTTTAATCAACATTCCATATACAATTTACATTAATTCTTTTTATTATTTAACACTAAAAATGTACATCATCTAATTAGTATTAGAATAAATTGTTTAAGCACTATAAAATGTGCATCAATATATGCACTAAGCACTAAATATTGTACACACAAATAGAACGTGATAACTATCAAATCAAACACTGACCAATTTGATCCCATCCTTATAAACAAACACTAAATATATTTATTTAATATTTATGCATAAGCACTAAACATTGTACTTCCTGCTTTTTAAAATTTGAAACACTAAACTTTATCTACTGATCTGTATAAAAACAACCTAATAGTCATTAGATTATACATGAATGTCCTTCAGTTTTCATATAAAAACACTAAGTATTGTGTTTCAATTTCTAGCAAGATTTTTCTATAAAAATCTTTATAGAAAAACGCATCTTTGATGTAAGACTTTCACTTTGATTTCATAGCAAAATTGACCCATGATTTTTTGCCCTTTATTTTCCGGCTTCAAAATCTGAAACCATTCATTTTTTTTTCTCACTTGGATATTGAGCTAGCAGAATAATGAGTTTCCGAACTAATGGTAGAAAAATCACACCACTATCCGTTGTAAATTAATAAAAAAAATATGAAAAATAACAAGAAAAAGAAAAAAACAATTTACGTGTCCATTTTCGTTTCTAGTATTATGTTACATCGTTTTTGTTCCTTGCGAACATTATCTTCCAAATAGAGCCAAATTGAAGTTGAAGATTCTACCGCTTTTTAATTTGACTCGTTTGTTTCATCAAGGACAAGTGGTATAAATGCAGTTCAATAGCTACACGTTAAAATGGATAAATAATTATTTTAAACTGAACTACATTTCAAAGTTAGAAAGTGAAAAAATATATTTTTCTATTGAATTTACCATTTGAATTTTAGATTTTAAAAATCTAATAGTAAATGCATTATTTTTTAATTTTCAATTAAATTTATTCCAAAATCACATTTTCAATTTATTTATACATCGGTGACAAATTCTACATAGATAATAATAACTTAATGAGGACATAATAAATCGTTTTAGAGTCTAAAAAAATGAGATAAGTGTGAATTTAACTATGTTTATTACTGTTGTTGATGTAAGAACTCATTTCATCTCCCTTTTAGATATTTATATCTTATCTATCTTCCTATAATAATCCCACCTAAATATTCATTAAATATTGTTTTGAAAAATAAAAACTACAGCAAATAAAATACACTATTATTAAGAATTCATATATTTTTTTCATTTCAATATCAAATAACAATAAATAAATTATAATTATACAAATTTAAAAAGAAAACATCAAATAACTTTAAAATATTTTTATAATTCATATCAATGACCAATATGAGAATCAATAAATATGCACATATTATTTTTATCCTCGTATTTAATTTAAATATTTATAATTCTTATCATATTGATTCATTCCAAATATTTTTAAGTTCACATAAACAAAAATTGACATGCTCACAAATATATAAATTTGCTTTAGTTAACATCAATAAAAATTGATATTTTCACAAATATAGATTTATTCAACCTTTAGTAAAAAAATCTCTTATATGGAGAGTGATGGTGCATAAAATAAAATTTGAAATTTTTAATAAAAAATATTTATAAATTTTAAAAGTAGTAATATGTTTAGCAATAATGAATAAATGAATTAGGGAAAGATGACACTTGAAAGATGGGGACTCATGTGGACCAAATCCAATGCCATATGCCCAACAAATCAAATACACCTTTCAGCCGCCCCGGCCCCCTAACTCCAAAAGCCCCCAATCTTCAACTTCATTCTTTCTCTTTTTAATTTACGCAATTTACAAAACTTTATTTCAAAGCTATTTTTCAGTTCAACTGAAAAAAAAATATAATTCAAATAAAGTCTCAAATTCAAAATTTGTGTATGAAAAACATAACAAAAAAGATAAATATACTAAATATAGTTAAATATAGTGAATCAGGTGATGAAGATTAATTATGGACAAAGTTGGTGAATACTATGAAAAATTTAAACGTTATCAAATTTATTATCTAAAGAAACAAAATAATATTAAATGACCAAAGTTGAAACATGATTATGTGAGAGGGTAGTGTATAAAAAATATAGTATATTGAATGTTAAAGAAATGAAAACAAGGGAAAATTTCCTCTCTCTAATGAACCTAATCTGGTGCTGTTCAAGTTGTAGTTCACTCACTCAGTGTCCCACCATAGAAAAAAGGACCCACCCCGATAAATTATTAAACCGATTAATTTTGACACGACATAATACTTTTCATAAATTTAATAAAATTTTGACGTGAAAATTAACTGAAAAGCTTTGTGGCATGTAATAATTTTGTGTTATCTGAACTATGAGATGCCACCGGATTCAATGAAGGCATCGAGAGAATTTTCCGGCGGACAGAGGGGTCCGACGACGGGTGTTCTACAAATGGGGCAATCGAAGTGAGAGTAGAGCCACATGTCTATGCAAAGCACGTGGAAATAGTGTTTGCACTGTGGAAGCTTCCTCACTTCTTCTCCTTCTTCGTAGACCGATAAGCAAACGGGGCACTCAAAATCTTCCAACCCTTCTTCTTTTTCTTTTGCCACCTCTTCTTTCTTGTACTTGAAGCTCGAAAGCAAGTGTCTTTGTTGCCTCTCCGAGCTCCTCGTTATCTCCGAAGCCCCTTCAATTGTTCTTCCCAAACGGTTGGGACTGGACCCAGAAGGCTGCGGCCGCGCGTGGTTGCGTTTGAGGAGAACGAGGTTGTATATGGCGAGCACTATGGCGGCGGTTCCGACCACGACAAGACCGTAGTACAACATGGGCATGCTGTTGTTCCTGGTGGAAGAGGAAGAGGGTGGAGGAGGGGATGAGACTGTGAAAGGGCTTAGAACATCACCCATGTTATTGGGGATATTGGGAGAGAGAGAGAGAAGAAGAAGTTGGAGAATGTTATTTTGTAGGCAACGAATCAACTAACTCACTCTACCACACCCTTATCTACCCAATTGGGTTCTAATTTAGGAGATGTCATTGAGTTTATTTCTTGACCTACTTTATCCCATTTCAGGCATTCTCCTACTTATAAAGTTAATCACTGTATTTTAAAGAAAATTTTCAAGAAATTACAAAAGTAATCTCTTGGGGAAGAAACACTAGAAAAATCAAATAAAAAACTTACATAAAAAATTAATACTTTTTTTTATCTAAAATTTTAAAACATTAAGTTTGTAATTTTTTTATATATGGTTTAATTTTATATTTTTATTTAAGGTGAGACTTCAATTTATACTTAAATTTCTAATATATTTTTATAAAAAAAATTATATACTAAAAATTTAAAATGGTCTAAATTTTAGTATATAAAAAGTTAATTTATATATTATTAGTGTTAAAAAAAATGAAATTTAAACTTGATTAATTTTGTAAAATCAATTATACTTGATTACATGCTATAATTTGGATTTTGGTCTTATTGGTGATCGTAGAAAAATGTCTAACTTTAAAATTTGATGATTCTGTTATAGTTTTGTCTTAATATATTAATCAACATAAATTTCTTGAAATGTGAATAAACCATTCTTGATCTCTATATGGTACTTATTTGTAATGTAATAGAAGAAAGGTTTTGATTGTTTCTATTAAATTAATGTAAGGTAAAAGCCGTGGTGATTATGTTATGATTGAAGGGGAGAGAATATGAATAAGAATATGGTATTTTTTTTTTCTTTTTTTGGTGATGTTGAGTACTATAATGTGCGATGGAATATTTACTATTTTAGAGAAGACTAAGAGGAGGAGGCAAGGAAATGTACTATGAGGGGGGGCAATGGCAGTGAACAAGAATGGGTGAGAGTGACCAGAAATTTGTAGATAAGTGCCCTGTCTCTCTTGCACGTTCTGTTTCACTCTTTGCCTCCCCTTTTTCCAAGCCTATCTGAGTAAAACCTAAATACCATTTTTATGTTTCTTCATTTAAGATTAATTTCATTTATATGATAATTATTAATTAGTAGTATAATGTGACTTTCTATTGGATTATTATTTGGAAGGAGGGATTAGGAATTAGTGCAATTTGAGTTGTGAAAAAGGACTCTTCCCACGTAAATTGCCATCATCAATGGTGAGACGGAGGGGCACTAATAGTGAGGAAAACAGCAGCGGACACTTCCAAATTTCTTTTCATCATTCAAAATTAATTGGGGAAAAAAGGGAATATTTCTCTTTTCTACTGTACAAGATTTTGTTTTGGTAGAATCAGTATTATTCAAAAGGAAAAAATCCAGGGAATGATACACTTTTTCTTTACTAAGGTAGAAAAATTTACTTAGATAAGTTTTATCTTATTAAGTTAAATTTCAAATTGAAAGATGTTAACACAAAAGATGTTGGATTACATATTTTGCTTTGGATTAATGGTTGGTGGTTTGTTTGTTGGATCAAAGAGCCAAACATTCCTTCAATAGTTGTTGTTTGGTTGAGTAGGAGAATAGTAGCAACTATTAATGGTTACTTTGAATTTGATCTACTTAAAATTACTAATGAAAGTTAACGTTTGTTTAGTTAGATATGGAAAAAAATATATTTTTTTATCCTTAAGTGTCTAAAATAAGCTCAATGTGAGTTTTTTGTAAAGGTTAATCCTGGATTAGATAATGGTCGTGCTGGATTTAAGAGGCTCCATTTTATTTCAAACTCAACACTCAGAGTTAAGTTTTACATTTTCTACGAAAAAAAACAGTTGTACATTTCTCACCCAAGTTTGGGTTTGATTTGTTGGAATGTCTACTTTAATTTGTGGTGTTTTATAGTTTCTAATTGTTTTGTATAAAAAAAGTTTATGTCTATTGATTTAAACTTAAAAAATTAAATTAAATTTTGTAGGTTTATTTCATTTAAGTTAGTAATATTATAGTTTTTAATTTGAATAATTTAAAATTATTATAAATTAACCAAAACTACTTTTATGAAACACGTTAATATAATTAACTTTTAAAACCATATCACATAAATAAGTTTGATTTTTTATGACTATGAAAACATAAAATTCTTCTAAGAAAATAATATTTTTGAAATAATAGAGTCCTAAGTATTTATAATATATATATATATATATATATATATATATATATATATATATATTGATTTCGTATTTAAGATGTTTTCATATAATTAAATTAAACTTTCAAATGTTTTTTTAGATAAAGGATTACAAAAATAAGGAAGCATATGTAGAAATCAAACACGTAAAATTTTAAAAAGAAAATAATAAATAATTAAGTAAAACAATTTGGAAAGCGAGATGAGTAAAGAATAAAAAAAGTGAAAAAAATTAATAAAAAAACCATAAATGTGAGATAAAGTTTATGACAAGAAAGCTAAATGAGAAAAAACATATAAATTAGCAAAAATAAAATAAAATAAACAACCACGCGTTATCAAAGAAAAACCTAAAGATTGCAAAGAAAATTATAAATTGTAGTGATTGAAAATATTATTTTCTTTTGTTTCTTTTTCAGTTGTAAGCACTACTATGTTTTTCAGTGCAAAGTACAATTTGACCACTATTGATTTTAATTAATAAATATTATATATAGATAGACAATTATTATTTTCGGAGTTGCATATTTAACGCGTAACTTCTAGTTTTTTCTGTCTTCATAAAACGACTTTATGAATCAGTACTTGCATAACTTCACTTTTGATATGCTTTTAGTTGATAACTCATCTATCAAGATTCCTATTCAACTTTGGAGAAACAATATAAATGTTGTTTTCAGATTTATTTAGATATACTCAATTCATTATACTTCCTCTTTAACAAATAGTTTTGAGGACTTTCCTTGATTTTTCTTTAATTGGTTTAGGGTTTAATATCTAAACTTTATACATTTACCATTATCGATACATTAACGTGTTCTTATCTTTTTGGTTTAAATTTGTTGTTAATAACAAATGTTCCCAAGAAAATATAGTGTTCAATCTTAAAGAAAATTTACATTCTGTAAAAAAATATCATATCTTATTCATTATATTATCAACCTATACTATTAATATATTTACAAGTGACCTATTTTTTCATGCATTTTAATTGTCTAATGTTTTTTTTTTCTTACTAAATAAAATCATATATTTAAAGCACAATTATCATTGTATCTTTTCTCATTATATTTTAAAATTTCATTAAAGAAGAATTTTTGATATATTGCCATTTATTTTCTAAAATTTCATTTCTACAATGGGAACTCTATGTACATCTATCAAATAATCAACTACACAAACCCCAATCTTTAAAGAATATATCTTGGTTTTCATTGGCACAAAGCTTACTCTTATATTAAACTTAGAAGAGAAACGAGAAAATATGAGAAACTCAATTACTAATCTCTTACTTCTCTTTGGATCACCAAGGTTGTCTTGTGTCCTGGTTTTGGTTTTATTCTTCTTTCAAATATTTTAATGAGTCCATTCCTTCTTAAAATTAGATTGATTTCCTAGTAATGTCATATCCAACAAGGATTATGATAATCATGGAAAGTAATTAATTATATTTTCAAGAAAAAAATATAAAATTTATTTAGGATTTAGAATTTAGATTTAGATCCTAAATTTCATTTAATTTATTTAGATATACACAATATATTACTTCAATACTTCTTATACAGTCTTTTTACTAACTAGTTCTTGGTAAAGGACTTAATCAAAACTTATTTTCACACTAAGGCATTAATATTTTCTGAAGTTTTGGTTTAAATTGATCTGTAACATCTTAATAAATAATTATTATCACGTAAAATAATATTTTGCATATTTTTTAATATTAATTTTTTTTAAGTGTAACAATAAATTTATTATTTTAAAATATGTTTTTTTATTGATTTTAGTTTTTATATTAAAATTACGGATTTATAAAATTAAAATATTTTTAGATTAAAAGTTAGATTTGAGAGAGTGAAAAGTAACGTTATTTTAATACGAAGAAAGAAAGTACAAAGCGAAGAAAGATGAGTAAAAATACTTGGACTAAATTTGAGTGATTTATTGAAAAAAAAATTGAATAATATAATAAATTTTCTAAATATCTTTTAGTTAATATTGAATAAGAATGAATATAAATTAAAATTGAGATATGATGTAATAAGAAGTAATTTATTTAATAAATTGGAAATAATAATTAAAATTTATTTAAAAATTAACATTTACATTAATTAAATAACTAATTATTGTAAAAATATTATTGTAAATGTTAGTAAGAAGAGAATATATAATTAAACCTTTTTAATATATTAATTTTTTCACTTTTTCATATATGAAAGAAATCAAACTCTAATTATTATAAAGTCTGAATATTTTTAATTAAGTCTATATAAAAAAAATATTTTATTGAGTATTTAATTTTTGTATATTTTTTAATTAAGTTTTTTTATTTAATTTTGTCATCAAGTAGAGTGATATAACTATTATTTATTTTGTATTATCCTTACTTATGTGTTTTTATATGAAAAAAAAATCGTTTTATGAGGTTTTAAATCTTTCATATTTATGATTGTTTTCATTGAGTATTTATTAAAAAAAATTCTATTTAATATTCAAAGTTTTTATATTTTTAATTAAGTATATATCATTCTTTTAGATAATGTGACTTTGATTTTGTAATCTCAAACAGATAATTTATAAGATGAAATAATGTACGTCATTATTATTTTTTTTAAATAAGTAGGATTTCAAAACATTCATTTTATCTTATTGTTAAAGCGTGGGGTGTTCTACTTGAGACTATAAAATTAAGTAGTTATATAGTTACATCACTTCAATTGATGACGATGAATACTCAATTGAATAATAATTTTTTTTAACATAATAAAAATTTAATTAAAAATACTCAAATTTAGAAATAAGTTAAAATTTAAGTAATTTCTTTTTTATTTTCTATGTATAGACAATATAAAATAACAATCATACTACTCTAATTAATTACAAAAATCAAACGATAGAAACTCAAATTATATTATAAAAATTTTGCATACTTAATATATTTTAATATAAATTCAATTAAAATTACTTAAATTTATGATGGATTTCAAATTTAATTAAATTTATTGTTTTTTTTATCATACTAAGACATTTTTCTATTTAGAAAAGAACAAAACAAATAATAATTAAGAAGAAAATAAAGTTAATACAGCATTTTTAATATAATAATCTTAATTTTTTTTAAAATTTGCAAGAAATATACCTGTTTTTTTTTCTATTATATATATTTAAGAAAGCTAATAAATTACTGGTAAATTCATTATTTTGAGTTGGTTTTCTAAGTCAATCTTCTCATTTTGAAGGATAAAGACTTGTAGCGTACACAGTATAAACTTTCTTTACACATATACTTTAACATTAAAAAATAAATAAATAAAAAACAACCAACTTGAATCCTCACCCTCGAATATCATAATACTCTCCAGTACATTTTTAAAAATGAGTGATGTTTGATAAATTACTAATTTTTACCAAATACCTCACCAACATTTATTTATTTATTTGTTTATTATTATTATTATTATTATAATAGTAGTTATTTATAATGATGGTGTTCGATGGATGTACATTTATCTTTTTTTTTTTCTTTGAAATTTCATGGTTTTACTTCTAGAAAATGTTTGATGGATATTTATGTGGAAGAAAATTATAAGAGATATAATATGGTAAGAGTATAGAAATATATATTTTTTTAACAAGCATCTATTAAAAAGGATGTGTGTGAACTATCACTCTTTTCTTTATGCCATGTTATACAATTAAGAGAGACGATATATTGATATATTCTTAAAAATACACAACCACTTAACAATTTAATATTTTAATTATATTTTAACATAAATTATTATAATATATATCATTAAATAATGTATTTTATTTTATATGGTTTCAAAGTATAATTCTTGTACAATTAATACATGTGAAAGTGGTATGCTAACAGTTGCCCACATTAGCACCAATGTTAACAAAATTAAGGTGGGACCAATTTTACCTATATTTATAAATTTGAAGAAAACGAATAAGAAAAGGTTTGACAACTAAAACAAATTTTGATCCTATCACTAATTACACGTGGTCTATATTATTCTTAAATTTAAAAATTAAAGGATTTTAGTACTTCTTCCATTTTTTTTTTTTATGAATTATACACATAATATGCATTTATGGAATACACTTAAAAAAAAGTAACAATTGTGTGAGAAAAGTCAAAGTTTTTTCAGTTAAGAAGGGTGTAAGTATAATTAACCCCAATTTCAAGAAAAATAAGTATAATTATTCCTAAAAAATTTAAGAATATTAATTCATTATTCTTCTTATGTTAGTAAAATAATTTTGTTCTGAAATGAGTTTGATATATTTGGTGCCGAGTTACAATATAAATAAAACAATTTCGTGACATATGCTGTTTCATGCAATAAAAAAAAGTTATGAAATTTACTACAATACCCCTTATATGTCACAATATTCATTGCACACTATATAAAGTGACATTTGATAATATCTTTTATATTTTGAATTATTTAATATTTGATTGATTTATTTACATTTTAATTACAAAATTATATCACTGTATTGTGATTATATTTATGTATCTTATTGTCTAATAATATACTATATTATATTTTAAACAAAGTTTTTGGATTAATATATATATATATATATATATATATATATATATATATATATATATATATATATATATATATATATATATATATATATGGTTTGAGTAGTATACTTTTAACGCCAAAATAAGTGAACATGCCCTTCAATCATTAAGATTTTTTAAGAATTCTATAAAAGATTTAAACATAGGACTTTATATAAACTATTCAAAATTTTCATTTCTAACCCGATTCTAGTGAATTGGAATCACATTTAACTTGAAACTTCAACAGCTTATTTCCATTTTGATCAAGCTTTAATTAAATATTGTATGAAGGCTTTGTTAACCAATATAACCAATGTTTGAAAAGGATAAAAAAGAATGACAATGCGTTTTTTTTTTCTTTAGTTAATGCATAAACTAATTTGTAAAATCTTTTCCACATAATTTAATTAAATTATTGTTTTTAATTTTTTTGTAAATAAATTTTAACTTATAATATAATTTTTTTTTTCAAAACATATTCCAAAGTACCTCAACTCGTATTAAGTTTCAATGGATACAGATTGATCTAGCCATGTATGACCACCATGGGAATAGCATACTCTGATGTGTTACCTAATTTTGCTTCAATTCCTTTTCTCAATATTGTTTAAGTTCTGCATTTTGCAGATACTCCTTGTTTTCTTTTAGCCACAGTCCTCATTTTTTTTTAATGAAAATTAAACCATGCTCGCGTCATTATACAATAATTTTAAAATAAGAGTTTTTTTTTTATCAAACATTAGAAATGGATTACTTATGTTTTCGTAACCAATATATATATGTATATATATGCATAACTTTTAATATTTAGAGTACTATATTTTAAGCATTAATGTAGTTATTAATGACCTAATTATTTGTCTCAGCAAGTGTTTTTTTAACTGACTTTATGGATTCAAATTCTTAAGTATACTTTAAAAACAAATGAGTTAAATTATGTAAATGTATTTTTGTATGAACAAAATCAAATTCACAAAGATAAAAAGCTTGAGTTTGGATTCAACTTTTGAAGTTCATTTATAATTAACCCGGCCAATATATTGTCACTTTAGTAAATTTTATTAAAATCGAGTCAAAATATAAGTTTATTTATTTTATTTTATTTATATGGTCAATTTTTATTAAGTTTGATAATAAATTATACAACACTATGCTCTATTATAAAATAATTATTAAAATCACGCACACTTTTTTTTTTCTTTATAATGGTTTAATATATTTATTTTATTTCTCTAAAATTAAAATAAAACTATTTTTTTTAAGTTTGATCCAACGTAAAAAAAAATCGAAATAACTCACTAATATTAAGTGATATCTGAAAAACTTATATTTAATTAAATCCTGAATTAAATGATTGGCTATAAATTTTAAGATGTTAAATTTGAGATCAGATGAATTAAAAATATTTTATTTATTATTTGAATAATTATAAAAAAAAAAGTAGCCGTACGATTCCTTTTTTGAGTGACGTACAGCGGTGAACCCTCCCCAATTATACAAAAGTTGAATAATTTGTCTATCCATTTTGGATATGTTGCTCTCTTAATATCATTACAAAATGTAGTGCTAGTCAAAACTATGCCTATTTTCTTCAAAACTATTTTATATTCTTGTCTCTCCATTATGCTATCAACAAAATTTTATTCAATATAATATTATTTATATCATTACTATATCTCTTTTTTTCTGCCAAACTAATCATAATTTTATTTTTATTATACAAAATATTATGGTCATAAATGCATTATATAAACATAACTTCCTCCTTTATTTTCACCATGAAAGAGAATGTGCACATAGTTTCCTGAATTATATATTTGATTTTCCTTTTGGGTGAACCATTTCTTGTAGCTTAGTCTTATTCAAAACAAATCCACTTGCCATTTGCTCATCCAAACACAGAAAATGACCTTGCATTATTCATTTTGCATTATTCATTTTGAAGCACTTTGGATTTTCTCAATGGACCAAGATTTCGTTTTTGGTGCACCTGGACCCTTGATTTTGAAAGCGCATTCTTCCTAGTACTTTTCAAATTTCTCTCTTATCATCATCATTACTAATGGCCTTTCACTATTATTTAAATCATTTTAAACATCAAGTGGGTTATTTTTTTATAATTTAATAATTTAAAATTGCTATTTTATACATATAGTGTTTATCATTACCTCAAATGGTTATGTTTGGTACTTGGGTTATTTCTACTTAAAAGGTGTAATAGTTTAATAACTCAAACCTTGGATTGTTATTTTAATCAAGTGGATTTTCTTTATGAAATAATGGATTGAATTCGCAATAATTCTTTCTCAACAATTATTCATGTGTCTTTTTACACGTTTACCTTTATTCTCTTAGATAAATTACTTATTTACTATAGACATGTGAAATTTTTGTAACCTTTATTGATCCTTTTTGAGTCAAAATGTCTTTCAATTAATATAAGACCTAGGATTACATGTTCAATTGTGAGTGGAACAATTGTTAATAGAATTATTATAAATAACATTAATTGTCTCGTGGGTGTCAAATTAACTTACATCAAAATCATAACACTTTTATTATGTGTAAGTAGAAGATTTATATCCTAAAGATAAACTGTAAGTTTTAATATCGATGCTCCATACCAAAGAATCTAACTAAAATACAATATTACTATCCATTATAGATGATTATGTAATTAATAATTTCTATAATAATTATTTAAAAATGAAAGAATAATTTCTAATAAATTAGTAGTTTATACAATTTTATACTTACAACATACTAAAATTAATCTCTTAAAGATAGTATGTAATAATTAAATATTACAATTTATTTTAAATATAATTGTTGTGGTGTTTCAATTTTTTTAATTTATAGTGAAATAAATCTATATATGTCCTTTTTACTTCATAAGTTTATATAAAATATAACTTTTAAGATTTACTACTGTTTACTTCCCAGACTTTTTAGTTTATTGTATTTAGTTTCTAATAAGAAGTCTTGACTTAGTTTTGAAATTTTCTTTTAAGATTTTTATTTTTATTTTTACTTTTGTCGACAAGTAACAACTTTAAACAATGGTAAATCTATCCTATCAATGTACTAAATTGGACGAGCAGTGTGATTCTGTTTTGATAATTCATGTTTTTATTTATTTATCGAAATATCATCAATTTTCTTGAACTCTTTCAATTTTGATGAGAATTTCTTGAACTCTTTCAATTTTGATTAAAAATTTTGGTATTAATTCTAGAATGAATATGAATAATACTTAATGTTTTAAAGGAGATAATTAAGTATGAAAATATGACGAGACATGATAAAATTGTCTTTAGTGAGGAACGTTGGTCAGCCGGAAAGGGCGGAGTAAGGGTGTTTCCGGTAGTAAGTCCCTAGGTGGTCCCGGTCCAAGACCTAAAACAGTGAAGTCATGTCTAGGCTAATTAAGATGTTATCTAAAGGAAAAGAAAAGGAAGAAGAACTAGGGGAATCCAGCGGAGAAAGTAACAGTCATATAATACACCACGAACTAAGAATTCCCGATATTGAATCTCAACTTAATAGATAGAAACTCCCTAAACTGGAAATTTCCTCCCTCTACAAAACTAAAATCACTGATATGTTCAAGGGAGAATATGTCATTAAAACAGTTGAAAAAGAAATCGACATAAAACAGACTCAAGAGTCTATCCCTCTAATGTCTCGGCAGCTTATTGCCGAACATATAAAGGATTATAAATATTTGCATATCGGGTCTATCCAGATTGCAATAAAACCATTGTTCAGACAAGGGATCGATACCCCTTTATTTGCAGTCCTAAGAGATAATAGGCCTAAACAATTAAGTGATCAGATTCTGGCCATATTTGAAACCAACCTCCATGAAGG
>Ga0209700_102452_pt1 | contig 37464 bp, 26 predicted proteins | sample SiratroredBW_FD_187528 | JGI IMG/M metagenome (GOLD analysis project Ga0209700, IMG submission 187528) | Root nodule microbial communities of legume samples collected from California, USA - Siratro red BW (SPAdes) (version 2) | ecosystem: Host-associated > Plants > Roots > Nodule | place: USA...
CAAGAAAGACAACTTACTGGTAAGACTCTTTGATAGCAAAACTATCATTAATGTTTCTAACAATCAAACCAATTAAAAGCAACAAGGAAAAACCAACACTAACACCTTTAATAAAAAAAAAAAAAACAACTATTAAGATACAATGAAGTGTAGGGGTTGCAACCTTAATTATGTAAAATAGTGTGTGTGTGTGAAGGTAACACCTTCTTATTCATGCACTTACTTGTATATGTTAATAATATTATACTTACAAAAAATTCATTCCATGGGATTCAAAAGGTTACTTATCTTAATTTATGGGTCTTGAAGTTGCTAGATTTCAAAAAGGTATTCAAATATGTCAGAGAAAGTAACTCTTAATATTCTTGTTGACATTGGTTTGCTTGTTGCCAACCATGCTTTAATTCCCATGATCAAAAGATATAAATTTTTTTTGGACAAAAATGCTCCTTCATATGATGCTATTTCTTATTAGAGGATTATTTAAAAAAATTCTCTATCTAAATAATAACACAATAACAAGTTCCAATTATGTCGTTCAATTTCTTAATTTAGTTTCCGAAAGCTCCTACTATTCATCATTACAATGCCACTCAACATATTCTTATGTTTACCAAGAAGTACACAAGGTTTATTCTTTTCCAACGACCTTATTCTTTAAGGGCTTCATTGATCTAACTGGGTTGCTTGTCAAAACATGTGACGCTCCACTTTTAGTTGTTGTATCTTCTCTCATAAGTTGGAAATCAAAATAAAAAAAACTATTATATCTTGTTCATCTTCTGAAGAAGATGAGTATCATGCTTTAGCAACCACCTCATGTGAGATTCAATGACTAAAAATTCATGTAGCTCTTTATTGTGATAGACAATCCATGAGATACATTGCTTCTAAACCCAATTTTCACGAACGCATAAAACAGATTGAAATTGATTGTGATGTCATTTGTGAAAGTTTGAAGAAAAATTATTTCTTCTTCTTTCCATCTCTTATGTCCAACAACTCGATTATATTCTTATAGTCCCTCAAATAAAAAATAAAAAAACTTCAACAATAATGTTCTTAATGACATAGCTTGAAGAGACAATTGCTATTATATCTATTTCTCTATTTATGTTTTTTGCTAATTTTATCCTTTTCTTTTTTTAACTTTATTCTTTTGTAGAGTACGTACTTTTTTACACGTAATAATATTTTTCTCGTTATTTTATTTTATTTTATACATTTAGTATAAAGTAAAGACAATATCTAAAAAGAACAAATGAGACTGAATGAACAAAAGAATTAAAACAAAAAATAAATTACATTTCCATAAAAAATTAATGAAATGACAAAATAACATTTTTATCGTGAAAAATTAAAGAAAGTATGAGTATCAAAGAAAATATGAGTATCAAAGAAGCTACCCAAACATCAGTTGTTACTAATCAAGAAAATGTTCTTTTTTATCAATTGTATGATTGTTTAATTTATGGGTTACATAATAAAGTTAAATCCTGAATTAAAGTCTACATATCCCCGTATCTTTTAAATTTTGAGTTGATCCAGAAAGAAAGACTCTGTTTATTTAGAAGTTATGAATAACAATGGAGCCGTGTTCAGTTTCATGTCTTTATGTTTTATTGTGCTCTATTTCTTTGACTTTTATAAAAATTTGTTGTGTCATTCCTGATACTTCTTAGGGATTTCTTTGACTTTTATTCAAGACTAATGGTTTCTATTAAAACTAAAAGTAAATTTACAATATTTTGTTTTGATAATAAATGTACAAATATTTTGAAAACAAATCAAATTAATTTCAATTTCCTTCTTATCAAGTACATTTTACTTTGAAAATTATATTTGAAAAAAAAATCAATTCCTACCAATTTTCTTAAGAAAAAGGATGACATATTAGCATAAAAGAAAAAAAAAACTACATAGTTAATTTTACACTTATTAAACTTTTAAACTCTGCAGGTCTATTTTGTCTTCTCACTTTTTTCTTTCTATAGAACATATTATAGTTTTTTTTATCATACTTTCTTTTTCTACTTTGAATATACTTTAAATATACTTTAAATATCAATTATATAAAGTGGGAGAAAGATATTGTGTAAGGTTTATTCTTTAATAACTCACAATGTTGTTGTGTGTGACTTCTTTTAACATTATTTATAATTACTTTCCAAAAAAGTTTTTTTTCCTAAATTATGTGCTAAAATATAGTTACATAAATTACTTCAAAATAGTTATATGTTTATGAAAAGTAATTTATGATATTATTTTTTATTTTATTATTATTTTGTAGTTTTCTTCATTTTTTTCGTTAGTGTTGTATCATCTTATGTACTTTGTCTTCACTGGAGAAGGAACAATAATCATATAAATTGAAAAACTAGTTACAAGATATGAGAGTGTGAAATGTAATTAATGGAGGAGAATTATTATCTTCGTTTATCTATTTATATTTTTCTATTTTATCTTTTTTATTTTTTTATCACTCTATACATAGGTTTTGCATAAAAAAAAAATTATTTTTGTAGAGTACATATTTTTTTTTATCCAATAAAGTGCTTTTTGATATGTTCTTTATTGGTGTTGTATTGTTGGCCCCACCATGCACTTATTCTGGTGCAAAAATTACAAACTCCAATACATGTTTATCCTGCAGTAAAGACACTTATCCTGCATGCATTATGATATCAGAATAGGTCATTCCCCATGCGCAACTCCTTTAAACAAGTTTTTTTTTTATTCTTTCTTTTGTTTCTTTCAGACGCATATGGAATCTTTGCACAACAAAATACAAAATAACACAGTAACACAAAATCCTTCAAGTCCCTATCATCTGTGCCCAAGTGAGAACACTAGTATGGTTTTTGTCAGTTTTCAACTCAACAATAACAACCATCACTCATGGAATAAAACTATGAAGTGAGCTCTTCTTTCCTAAACAAAAATGAAATTGGTTGATGGGAATTTCGTTGTACCAAATAAGAATGAACCTTTATGTAATGCTTAGGAAATGTGACATCACCGTGAACTCACAGATTACTTGAGTCATGACAATCCAAATTGTGCTAAACATCATTTACATCGACAATGCGAAATATTTATGGGATGACACAAAAAGAAAGCTTTTCCAAAGGAGACCATTTTAAAATATCTGATTTTTTTTTTTCAGAAAATACATTCAATAAAGCAAGGAGAAAAGAATGTTTCAGACTTCTTCACTAATTTAAAAATATTGTGAGAAGAGCTGGAATCTTTGAGATCCATGCCTAGTTGTATATGTGACATACAATGTAGTTGTAGCCTTATAAAGAATGTGACCAAACACAAAAATTGAAGACATGTTATGCATTTTTTTGAAAGACCTAAATGATGTATATAATCCTATTAAAACCTAAAGTTTACTCCTGGAACCATTGCCTAGTATGAATTGTATTTTTTTTCCTTTGTCTCTAACAAGAAAGATAAATTTACTTGTATATGTTAATAATATTATACTTGCAAAAAAATCATTCCACGAGATTCAAAAGGTTACTTATCTTGATCGGATGTTTAAAGTAAAAGATCTTGGTGACTTGAAGTACTTTATGGGTCTTGAAGTTACTAGATCTCAAAAAGGTTTTCACATATGTCAGAGAAAGTATGCTCTACTCAACATCTTTGTTGACATTGGTTTGCTTATTGTCAAGCATGTTTTAAATCCCATGATGAAAGATACAAATGTTTTTTTTGACAAAGATGCTCCTTCGTATGATGTTACTTCTTATCAGAGGATTATTGGAAGGCTTCTCTATCTAAATAACACAAGAACAATTATTAATTATGTGGTTCAATTTTTTAATTTAGTTTTCGAAAGCTATTATTATTCATCATTAAAATGCCACTCAATTCTAATTTTCATAAACACATAAAATATATTAAAATTGATTCTGATGTTATTTGTGAAAAGTTAAAATAAAAATATTTCTTTTTCTTTTTATTTCTTCTTTTCATCTTTTATGTTAAACAACTTGTATATATTCTTATAGTTCCTCAAATAAAATAAAAAAAAAGAAACTTCAATTGTTACCCGACTTGATATCCTTAATGACATAGCTTGAAGGGGCTATTGTTATTATATCTGTTTCTCTATTTATGTTTTTTTTCTTAATTTTATTCTCTGTTTTATCATTTTCTATTTTTGAACTTTATATATTTGTTTTTCTTTTGTAGATTATGTATTTTTTTTACACGTAATAATTAAGTATTTTTCTCATTATGCATTTATCCCGGAGTAAAGATAGTATCTAACATTATTATTAGAAGAATAAATAGGACTGAAGAAACAAAAGAATTTAAAAAAAAAATTACATTTCCAAAAAACAAAAATGAATGAAATGACAAAAGAACTATCTTATTATGAAATTAGAGAAAGTATGAGTATAAAAAAAGCTACCTAAATATAAGATGTTACTGAACAAGAAAATGTTCTTTTTTATCAATTGTATAATTATTTAGTTTATGGATTACATAATGAAGCTAGATCCTGAATTAAAGTGTATATATCCTAATATCTTTTAAAATTTTAAATTGATTCTGAAAGGAAGACTCTGTTTACTTAAAGTTGTGAATAATAATGGAATCATGTTCAGTTTCATGTCTTTATGTTTTATTGTGTTCTATTTCTTTGACTTTTATAAAAAGTTTTGCGGTGTCACTCCTCATGCTCCTCAGGAAGAATAAATATATAAATATATATTTGACTTATGTACAAATATTTTGGAAACGAATAAAATTCATTTCAGTTTTCCTTTTTATCAAATACATTTTATTTGGAGAATTATATTTGAAAAAAAAATGTTGAAATAAAATTCCTACCGATTTTTCTTTAAAAAAAAAAAAGACAAATCAGCATAAAAAAAAAAACTAGCTTAGTTAAGGTTGACTGTTGTCCTTCATGGGAGTGTGGCCCGCCATACTTGAATAATTGAACCTGACACGAAATATGAAGGAATTTGAAGCATAGTAGGAGATTAGATGTGTCTGGGAGAGTGGTTTCCTAAAAGTAAAACCTTTTTTAAGGCAATTTAAATTTGGAGAAAAATCTTCGAAATTGGAAAACTCATCATTTGGAAAAAGAAGAATCTTCAGAACTTTGAGTTAAGAGGGAAATTAAAATGTGATTTTTTTAAATTGTGACTCTAAAAAATATTAATAATAAAAAATAGTTTAAGAATAATGGATATAGTAAAAGTCAAAAAAATGTTTTCATCAAATAGGTAAATACAAAAAGGAAGTTGTGAAATAGTGTTGTGGCGTGAAAGAGCAATGCAAAGAGGGTAATTAGGTATTGAGCATGGAACACCAAGACGCAACTATCCATAATTAAGTAATTAGGCTGAGGGATCACTCAAATGACCCGAAAAGGAGAAAAAGAGTTTGGAGGGGTTTTGAACAAAAAGAGGAAAAGTGACGTGAGTTGGAGGAGGTGAAAATAAGAGAAAACAGAAAAATATACATTATTCACCACTCTTTCTGTTGAGTACCAGTAGTAACTAGAATAAAATAAACAACTATTTTCTGTTACATTCACTTCTCTCATCAACCCTGAAAACGCACCGTTTCACCCTCTCTCGGCGGCGCGGCTTGCCAAGCCGAAGCCGCAATCAGGGGCCGGCTGTGCCAACCAAGAGTCAAACACCCTTGATTCTCTTCCACGCAGTAACCCTCGGCTGAGAAGAGAGTCAACAGCATGCTGGCTTGTTTGTAAGCGTTTGAGCCCAAATGCAAGGGCCTGAAGCCGGCTTTAGCCAGCCGCTCCCTCCACTTCGCCAGCGGCTCGTGCCGCTCCAGCCGCGCCGGTCCCTCACAGCACACAACGTTGCAAATCTCCCTCTGCAGGTACATCTCGGCGAGAGCCTTGTCCGGCTCCACCGGACACGCTTCCAGCGAGTCGAAGACGGTCGAGTAGTAGTGCAGAGCCTCCGTGAACCGCTCCAGAAACCCCTCCCCGTTGTGGTTCGCTTCCTGCTCCACAACCGTCACGATCTTAGGGTTTAGACTTCGGATCCACCCGAGAACCGCATCGATTCCCGAACCAACCACGCGGTGTAGCTGCATGATCGAGTTCACTGCCACCGCCTCCTTCGGACTCACCTGCAGCATCCACGGCTTCACGTCCTCCAGCCGCCACGCCGCCACTCCGCGGAACGTGAACCGCACGTTCACCGAGTGCGCCAGCTCCGCCAGCCGCGCGCCGATCTCGCGCAGTGTGTCGCGCTCGTCCGGCGAGGGAGGTCCCACGCCGGTCAGCCTCAGCGAAGGCGGACCTCCCGGGCGGAGCGCAAGCGCTTGAATGAGCGCCGGCCACTGGAGCCCCTGCATCAGGTTGAAGTCGATGACGTGGACGCAGTCGTGGCCGTTGAAGGCCTCCAGGATCGCCTGGTTCGCAGTGAAGTGCGCGAACTTGAGGTAGGGGCAGGCCTCGTAGTAGTGGTGGTAGAGAACGTCGTTCTCGTAGGGGGAGGTTGGGAACGCGGCGTTTTGTGGAGACGAGATTCGGCGGCGCAAAGCGTCGATGAAGTAGCCGGCGACCTTCCCGATGCCGCATGAGGTGTTCACGTGAGCCAGCAGGGCCTGCATGCTGTCGATGAGGGAGCCAGCGAATGCGAGGTCGCCACGTTGCACGGAATCGGCACACGTGATGAGCGTGTGAACGAGTCTTATCCCGGAGTCTTCTTCGACGGTGGTTACCATCCCCAGTTGGCGGTTTGGATCCGTGGGCAAATCGGGTAGGTCCGAAGACAGATCGTAGGGCAAGGAGACGGTTTGGTCGAGCTCGGAGAGAAGCGTGTCGACCCAGGAACCTAAACCTATGTTGGAGGGATCGTAGAGGAGTGCGTCGGAGACTACTTGAGAAATGTCCCTGGATGAGTTGACAGTGTTGATGGCGTTCTCTAAACGCTCCATATTCTCAGCCACTTGACAAAGCTCCGATGACCGGACTTTGTAGCCCAGCCCCGCCAGCTGCCCGTCCATGTCCCTGGTCTTGCTTTCGCTGGAACTGCCGTTCATTTTGAAAGATAAATGAAAGCAAAGGAAGGAATTTAATTAATTAAAAATTCAATTTGGTACTGAGTGAATCAGGTTTTGTTGACATGGGGGAGAGATTTAAGTTATTCAGTGAGGAAGAGAGTGAAAAGTGAGTGATGAAAAAGAGGGAGGGAAAAGGAGAGAGAGAGAGAGAGAGAGAGAGAGAGAAAGTGAAAGAGAAAGAGAAAGAGAGAAAGGGATGTGTGAGGAAATTGACGGAGAAGCTGCCTTGTATAATGTTTGAGGATGATGCGTTACTAGTTTGTGTTGAGTAGCTATCCGAGGTACTAATGCATCAAATTGATAGATACTGCTGCTAATATAATTTCTGCCCTTTTTTAAAAGGTACCCCTAATGTCGCGGTAACGTGCCTTCGATTTTTAGTACCCTAAAGGTGCCAACCTGCCCTACATTCTCTGCTCCGCTCTCATCTATGGATTTGGGAGGGGCATTCACGCCAACATAACAGCTGATACCCTTTGATCATCACCAACCTGGCATACTTGCTAAACCGGTATAACTCTAGATTCATTTGCATCACTCCAGATTTTAAAATTGGATTCCCTGTATTTATTTTAAGTAGGTTTAGATTAGATTGTGTTTTTTTAGTAGTTCCAACTTAATTAAGTGGTATCATTATTTTAGAAGTATACATATTTAATACATAATCTATTGTATAATGTGATATTCATTTCTAATAAATTTATTTAATATAATAACATTTTTATCTCTTTATAATTTATATATAGAAAATATTATAATTAATATATTTGTATTAAAAAGTTGGATTGGTCAGATTCTGTTTCATTTATTAGATTTTTTTTGGGTCCATACAAGGCAATTAGGTGTTATGCTTTATTAATATTTATATATTTTTTTCTTTCTAACTTATTGAACTGTTTTATTGTGCTGTAACTGTGAGGTTTACTACTTAAAACGTTTATATTATGGTTAATCAATCAAGTCAATGATTTAGAGGATACCTTTTCTTAATGTTGTTAACCAGAGATAAACAGATTCAAAGCAAGTAACAAAAATATTTGAAGGTTGGGCTTAAGCCCTTTAATGTAGCCAATACTTGTTCCTCACTATTATAATAGAAAGTACATATGAACTCCAGTAGTATATGGAGACAGTTGAAATTTTTAGTTAATACATCATGTGGTTCTTAGTACACTCAAGTAATAAGAAAGGTAATGTCTGCAAAAATGTATACAGTTTCTTTCTATATGTTCTTCATTCACTTATTGTATAGTATCAGGACCCCAATTATTCAGTTTCCTCATCCATCAAAACCAGATAGGAGAAATGTGGGGTGGTATGTGGCCATGAAAAATCTACAGAAGCTAGATGTAGGTATACTGATCAAACTATTAAGTCAAATCCAGGACTGGATGGAATAGTTGCATTTGAAGGAATTCACCCCACTGATATGAGCAAAAATATCTGAGGAATCAACCATGTCATCTTCATCTTTCACAACTACCTGCAGGGTTTAAAAAACTATATCAACAAATAATTAACAAGGTACAAGTAAAAGAAATTTTCTTGTTTTCAACACGGGCAAGTTGAATGAAAAGAGCCCTGTTAAGTTTTTAATAAATGGATGAGCCTTCGAAATCTTACTTCTTCTTCGTCATCATCTTCATGATTGCTACTAGTAGTTCTATTGGTTTCTCCAAAGTCATCATTCTTTGCAAACCTTCCTCGAACCCGGGGTCGGCTATCTGCCAGAGTTTTGCGGCAGGCATACTGCATATTTGGTTGCATCGTTAGTTGAACTTGGAAGCATGCAATATGAAATGCAAGGAATACCTTGGATATATATGCAAATGTAACATCATAAGATTTTAATTTTGTTAGATGATGAGGCTGTTTTGAAGACGGGAAGGAACTTGAGTGTACCTTAATTTTCTTGCTGAAGTTTCTTTCATTTCTTTTCTTCATGTATCTATTGATCTTTTCTTTCCTTTGCTCAACAGAAAGTTTTCCAACCTTGAATGAGGAGTCCTCTAAGTTTGAGATTTCAGGTGTTAGAGTGGCAGAACTACCACTCCCGGGAACTAGTTGCTGACTCTCACTACCAAGTGCCTAGGAAATAAATTACAAACAAAGTCAGTTACTTTCCTGCTCAGCGCAAAGGGAAATTGGTCATCGCAGACTATCATTAACTTGGTTAGAGGTTCCGAAAGCGATATGCTAAAAGAGCCACTCATGAAGTGGGTCTTTTCTGATGATGATGCTGGTTGTTATCAGTTTTTGTGGAAAGTTGCCATTCCATTCTGACTCGTGCTACTAGCAGGGGCAGATTTTATGCTACTTTTTACAGGTGAGAATGAGATTATAAAGGGGTTGATATGCTAGCTACTGTTTTGATGGATATGGGCATATATTCTACGGGGCATATAACTTCTTAGAAATTTATGGGCCATTATCTTTCGAAAACTTTTCACCTCCTGTAAATCCCTTCTTTACTGTCAAGAATCTTACTGCTGCAACCTTTCAGACTAGAAACCTGAAAGAGCAAGCTTATAACAACAACTTAGCATTAAAAATAAATAAATAAAAGTCCTTGGACAATTGACTTTCTTTTCTCTCATTTCTGAGCATATTGAACATTTGAACTGAACACTTGTTATTTGGATGGCATTGTTAACAAAAGGCAATGACGAAGAATTTAACCAAAATAGTTTGAAAGTCATACATACCTGAAGGTCTGGAGGGTTAAACACCCGCTGAATTGAATCTGTACAATACATTCTTCCATTTTCTCCTTGGTATTCCAATTCTTGTGTCTGAAGTTCAGAACCAAGAAGAATGTGCCCACCAAAATATCCAGAACTATCAGTTGATAAGGCACTAGTAAGGGGACCAGGAGGCATGTATGGTGGCATGCCAGGACTGAGATAAGTGCAAGGAGATGAAGGGTTGAGAGGCACATAAGAAGGAACAGAAGATATGCAATCCTCTTCGAAAACAGAAGGTAATGGAGCCCCCATAAGGGGAGGTGCAACGGGGTCAGAGGGATACTGAGAGAAGCCCTCCACAACTGAAAATGCTGGTAATGGGACCTGAGGCTGCACAGAGGAGAAATCAAACTGTTCTTGCTGGGATGTGACTGGGAGAAATGGAGGAACATTGAAAGATGGAGATAGTGAGAAGTCTATGGAGGCAGAGATGTCATTGTCAATTTCTTCTTGGGAGTCAAAGATAATAGACAGGTTACTACTGTTGGTTGTGTTGTTGTTGTTGGTGGTGGTAGTGCTAGTTGGCGTGGTGACTGTGTTGCTATTGCTATTCAATTTATTTTCTACATCTACAGTTAAAGATTTGTTTGTTGTGGCATACGAGGAGTTCTCCTCATAGCAACAGTTTGAGCTGGAAGTAACCTCAGAATTTGGCAAAGCCTCTGGGAAAAATTCGGCGTTACAAAGTTCGAAAATTCGAGCACTAAGAGGGCTTGAAATTTCATCCTGCATCAAGTGACATAAATACAATCTAAGCATCATGACTGCGAAAAGAAACTACTAGACACATTGATAACAACATTTTGATAGACCCTTTATAAATAGTCAGAAGACCGATTCTACACCAATTGTTTTCCCTTATAGGACGGCTATGTGATCTTATCAGACTCGTTTCAATCAGCAAAGGAGGAATTGGGATCAAGCCTATAATGATCAGACTCTAAACTTTCAAAAAGATAATATTCTCTGGTTATAATCAGTCAAAAGTTTGGTTTAATGCATGTCTTCATCAAATAGTGAGCATTCTGAAGTAAGTAACACGCGTATAAGCATCAGGTATGTTCATCACTCTTTGTCTAGAAATAAATTAAATAAATGAATGTACAATACCCTATAATGATGAACTCCAAATACAGATTTGGTTGGTTGTGTCATCTAGTTAGTTGTGTTTATATATATGGTCATGTTCAGATAATAAGTTCTACAAGAGGGTGGCTTTTTTTGGAACAAGAAAAAGATGGGCATTTATGCCTTAATGTGACAATACATGTATGTTTGTAACAAAGAAGGAACCTCATCCCATGCTACGTTGTGTTCTTCGGTGTATGGAAACTGATTTAATGGGGATTAAAAGGCACTTAAAAGGAACCCATAATGCTACATGTGAACTGTTCCTTAAGTCCCCTCTGCCTCTCAAACTGAATAAGAATTTCGAAATTGGCAAATAGACAAGCACAGACAGGTATGTGTGTGTGTATATATATTCCACAATAATCGAAAGCTACGTTTAAATGGCTATCACACTGGAAATCGTGCAGAAATTGATATCACTTTGCAGTTTACCATGTTGCCCTCAGAAAATGACATTTGGGTGAATGGCATTGTCTGGGATTTGATAGAATAATATAAAAAAAAGGATAAAACCTAATAATTATTGCGGAATCTCTAATTATTTCTTCTCATTGCTAGTCAATAAGCATTATGCTCCCCAACTATGTAATGGAGAGAAAGGAAGACGTTCTTCCCTGCAAATTGGCAGGGGAGCCTAGAAAAGAATTTGAGAAAATGGGTTGTAGATGTCTGGAATAGCTAATGGTGATTTTATTAGCAGTGGGAAATAATATATGAATCTAGCAACAAACACAAAGAAACAAGGGATGATATGATTGGTGCATGCATCAAGATGGGAGGTGATTTGGAGTGGGTGGAGGTGTTTACAATGGGGAGTTGCTGTTGCGGTTCGGCCTTTGGTGGCAGTGGCTGATCAAAAACATCCTGCAACATGGTGTATCCCCTGGCAAGAGGCAATGAAGCCAGCCCAGAAAGTTAAGAAAATAGAAAATGTAGACAAAAGGGTATATGTGGAGAGAGAGATGGTATATATATAATTGTAGTATGAAGTGCAAAATGTGGGAAAAATGTTGTTGTGAGACACGTGTATTGGAGAGTAAAACATGTGCAGAAGGAGAGTCGATAGAGAGAGAAACAGGGGGAAGTTATGTTATGAGTGGTTAGTTAGCTAGGATGATGGAGAGTATGAGGGTGTCAAAGACTGAAAGAATTAGTTATGTTAATATATAGGGCCATTGGGTTGTCCCTTAAGGCGTCAGCCTGGCGTCAACCCGAGACACACGCTGGCCCATTCATTCACTGCAACCCTCTTCCCACTCTCCTGTCCTGACTTGGATTTTCGGTTGACCAAGCCTTATACTATTATTCCCATCCCATTCATCTTATTTCTAGCTTCACCAAATTATAAATATTTCTAATTACCATTCTATTATCTTATCATTGCTTCAAAACAAATATACTGCTTTTAGATAATTTATGTTGAGTTATTTAAATTTGACCAACATTGCATTATAATTTTTTCATTGAAGCAAGTTAAGTGACAAGACATTGATTGGGTCGGTTGTTTAAGTATACAATTTCACTTAATTGTCTGTAGAATTTATATGTATACATATACCCTCGTACGGCTGATGAACTTATGACCCTCATGTGCATTGTTGATGTGTTGCCATATAACAAAATATTATTTGTTCATTTCTTGAAACATTCCACATTCCATGCATATCAACTAAATTATTTGGTGACATTTAGGCACTCGTTAATTTCTTTGCACATGTTCTGTTCTTTTTCTTTTCTCCACTTAAATGTTTGATACCATCTTATGGGAGAATAATCAGAGGAAATCTTACTCTCTATTACAGAATGACTAGTTAATTGGCTGCATTTTACATACATCTATATAAGCAAATTTAACATAAATTCATAAACAAACATTGTATATTTAGGTATGGGGTTTGGCATAGGTCTAGGCAGATACAATTCGAAATCATTATAAATTTTTAATTAATCTAAAGAAGTTGAAAATTAATCAAATTGTTCAGAGTACACTGTTATCAGTTTTTTTTTTTTTTTTTTTTTTTTTATTTTATCTTGAAAAATTAAGAGAAGTTCATGTCTTAGTTTAAGAAAGAAAAAAGAAACTTCAGATTTAATAAGTATTTATAAAGATATATAATTTACCTCATTTCAGGAAAACAGATCAGAACTCGACAAATTAATTTTTCGAGACTTTGTTTTATTCTACTTGATTAATTTCTTAGGATTATTGTAATTTTTAATTAAAAATGTACTCTTTTATTTAGTCCATAGTAATTTCAGAAAATTATTTTTAGATGAAACCAATTAAAATCAACGTCACTTATAATATTCTAATAGTTTTATTATTCTATTCCCCTGTAATCTCAGTTAACCTTCTCTATATAGTTAATAGAAGTTTTCGTGTAGCATTAACAATAATGCAACAAATACATCCTAGTGTGGACTAGGTGAAGAACGGCTTGATCTCTATGAAATTTTGGTATTACAATATCTTCAAGTAAAATATTATTTGCTCATTATTAATCTTCCTATGTTGATGAATTTTCTTGGAAACATATTTGGAAACTCCATATATTAGTCTAAGTTAGATAATTTGCTACTAGTTCGGTGCATAGATTTTTTTTTTTTTTTCTTGTAATTGAAACCTGTTGTGCAGAGGCATATATGTTGAGATGACTTTATGACACACTACGAATGTGTTTCGATTAAATGATAAAACCTGTAGGAGAGGTAAAACAATGGATATGAGGTAAAATAGAGTATAATGTAAAGTTGTTTGAATTAAGATAAGAATGACGAAGTGGATGTTTACCAAAGTTTATGATCGGTATAATTTATAAATTGTTTTTTTATTTATAAAATTATATAATCACAAATTTGTCTTTAGGAATAAAATTAATTTAAAATAAAATATAATTAATTTGTTGTATGTGAAAATTAAAAGTGGTCTCCATGTAAATTTCCTTCTTCAATTCATGTGTTGTCATAAGGTGACTTCAATTTCAATTTGCATATAATACTTGACTTTATCCAAATAATTATTTCGTGAACCAAAAATTATGATCCTTCACACGCTTAAAATTGGTATTTTACTTGTATAATATCTTCTCACATACACTTATTCGGTGGAGTAGAACATTGTATATTGTATTGTAAAAGACGGCTGAAAAATTAATAAACTAGATTTCGGAGACGTGATAAAATATAACTGTCTTTAAGGATTTATCCGCAATAAATGCATAAGTCTTCTAGGATACAACATGAACTTCTTAGATAAAATTGAGGATCTTAGAACTAGTAAGAAAGCTCTTTAGAGCAAAAATACCCAAGATATCTAGAGAAGAAATAGAGAGAAAGAGAAAAGAGAGAACAAATGAAAAGGAGAACAGAAGATAAGTTGTGTTGGTGTGTCTTCGGAATGGGGGAGATCCCTTATTTATAGAGGATGGAAATAAGGATTTGTTGAAGAGTGAAACGGAATTGGAAGAATGGGTAGCAAGATCCACGGAGGAAACAACCTCAACGTTCAAAATTTTCCTCCAACGTTCAAAACCTAAACCCACATTCAAAGCTAGATTTGCGGAAGAAACGGATTCAACACCCATGTTGGCTTCAACATTCAAATATTCCTTCTCTTTCGCAAGCAATTGGTTTTGTTCCGTTTTCATTTTTCAGTTTTACAATACCCACAGTTTCACAACAATCCCCCACATATTGCAAAATGTTTAAAGAATAAGAAAGAAAATAAATAAATCTTGGGTCTCATAAGATGTAATGCATCAGAGCTGGTATAGCAAGCTATATGAACCAATCCTAGATCAATGAACTTAACACACAATGTAATTGGTATAGCGAGCTATATGAACCAAGACACTTAGTATGTGTTAGAGGTTTATCAATCACAATGCACCCCCACAATTCTTACTATTATCATTGTGTTACGCCTAATAGGCTATGCACGTGCCCGGTATTCATGAGTGCTCTAGATATTTTGCCAATATCTCATGCAAGCTGCCCCACTTGACACTCATATTGGTGATTCATCAAGTATATGCTGCAAATCATATATCACCCCGTAAGGGATATGAAAATCATTAAAAACTTTGTTATAAGCTAAAATTCGAACTCCACATGAATTTTAACGACAAAGTTTACCTTCTCAATAATGCAGTATCTAGCACCTTCACATGCCATAGGAATGGACAAATTGATTTTAAATCAATTTTGTGTTAGCAGAACTAACAAGTGACTTGTTCTTACCCATATGCCTTATTCATGGGATCTTCAATCACAAAGGTTGGATTTCCATCACTTGTTTGTATGCAAGTGGCTTGAGGCTCATTTCCCTTGATGTTTCTAAAATCATGTTACTCCTTAGAGGTCTCATCAGAAGATCAGCCAAATTCCGTTCTGACTTAACATAATCAATGGGAATTGTTCCCCTCTTTAGGAGTTGCTTTACAAAATTATGTCTCAATTGTGTATGTCTATTCTTTCCATTGTAAGTTGTTTTTAGCTATAACTATTGTCGATTGGCAATCACAATGTATTGATACAGATGGGGTTGGTTTCATTCTTAACAGAATGTTTATTAAGAAGTTTTTCAACCACTCAGCTTCACTACCAGTCATTTCAAGAGCAAATAACTCTGATTCCATTGTTGATCTAGCAATAATGGTTTGTTTGGCTGATCTCCATGTAATTGTACCACTACCAAGTGTAAATACATAACCACTAGTAGATTTTGTCTCATCTGAATCAGAGATCCAGTTAGCATCACTGTACCCTTCTAGCATAGCGAGAAATCCACTATATTCAATGGCATAATCCATTGTACCTCTTAAATATCTCATAAGTCTTGCAAATGCATCCCAATGATCCTGACTAGGATATTGAGTATACCTGTTCAGTCTACTTACTGCATAAGCAATGTCTGGTCTAGAAAAGCTCATTAAATGCAATAAGCTCCCAATTATCTGGGCATACTGAGATTGAGAAATAGATTCTCCTCTATTTTTCATTAACTTGGAGTTTGCATCATAAGGAGTGCTTACTGATTTAAAATCATAATAGCCAAACTTCCTAAGAAGTTTCTGAGTATACTGCTCTTGAGAGAGTAATATACTATCTCCCTTCCTTAAGACTTTAACTCCTAGAATCACACTTGTTTCACCCATGTCTTTCATTTCAAACTTAGATTCAAGAAATAGTTTTGTTTTAGAAACTATATCAATGCATGTACCAAAAATAAGCATGTCATCCACATATAAACATATAATGACACATTCACCATTTTCAGATTTAATGTATACACATTTATCCACATCATTAGTAGAAAAATCATCACATAGTAAAAGATTATCAAGTTTTTCATGTCATTGTTTTGGTGCTTGGTTAAGCCCATACAAAGATTTTAAAAGTTCGCATACCTTTTCTTCTTGGCCAGGAGCTACACATCCTTCAGGTTGAGTCATATAAATTTCTTTCTCTAGTTTACCATTCAAAAAGGTTGTCTTAACATCCATTTGATGAATAACTAACCTATGGATAGATGCTAGAGCTAGCAACACTCGAATAGAAGAAATCCTAGTAACTAGAGCAAAAGTATCAAAATAATCTATGTTAGGTTTTTGAGAAAACCCTTTTGCTACTAATCTTGCCTTATACTTTTCTATCGATCCATCAGGATGATACTTTTTCTTGAAGATCCACTTACAAGAAATAGGTTTTGCTCCTTTAGACAAATCTACTAAAGTCCAAGTGTTATTTTTCTTAATAAAATCAATTTCAGTCCTGATGGCCTTGTCCCAATGTAGCTTCTGAAAAATTTAATGGTTTATTTCCAACAAGATAAGTATAAAAATCATCTCCATAGGAAGTTTTCTTTCTTTTTCTTTTACTTCTCCTCAAATCCTCACATATTGTATCACTAATAATGTTTATAGGTTGTTCAGAAGTACTAAAAACCTTTAAGGGAAAGATATGTTAAAAAAACTCAACATTTTTAGTTTCTACTATAGTATTACGTTCAATTATGTCACTATTAAGAACAAGAGATCTATAGGCAACACTATGTTTAGCATAGCCTAAAAACAAGCAATCAGAAGTTTTAGAACCTATTTTCCTTTTCTTAGGATCAGGTAACATCACTTTAGCTAAACACCCCCACAATCTTAAATATTTGAGATTAGGTTGAAAACCTTTCCACAACTCATAAGGTGTTTTGCCAGTTTTCTTATAAGATATCCTATTTTGCAAAAAACATGTTGTAAGAAGAGCTTCACCCCAAAGATTATCAGGAGCATTAGAACTAATAAGTATAGCATTCATCATTTCTTTAAGTGTCATATTTTTTTTTCTACAGTGACATACTTTCTTTGTAATTTTTGATTCTACACATACATCACATTTCCTACTTTGTTTATCATGCATGTTAATCAATCCTAGTCATTGCAATTTAATAACATACGAAGAATTTACATGTCCTAATCTAGCATGCCAAATATCATAAGAGTCAACAATATAAGTAGAAGACATAGATCCAGATTTACTAATAATTTCAGAAACATTCAATACAAAGAGACCTTGATCACAATATCCTTTTACCACAAACACATTATTTTTTATTATCACAATCTTATCATATTCGAATGACACTTTGACCTTACCTTTCCCAATAGTGTTACAGAGATCAAATTAACTCTGATTGATGGTACATGCAGCACGTCACTTAAAGCCAAAGTCTTTCCAGATGTGAGCTTTAGAAGAACTTTACCTTTTCCTAGGATAGAAGTAGTCCTAGAATCACTAAGATAAACTTGTTCTTCTCCATCCCCTACATTGGAGTAGGCGGAAAATGCATTTATGTTTGAACAGATATGCCTGGTAACCCCAGAGTCTACCACCCATTTGCTCACATTTGTCACAAGGTTCACTTGTGAAACGACCGCATAAATTGTATCTTCCCTTTCGACTATATTTGCCTTAGGAGGATTATCGTTCTTGAACCTGTGTTTGCACTGAGGTGCATGGTGACCTGGCCTTTCACAAACAAAGCAGTTTTCCTTCTTCTTGAAGGTGGGTTTGGGTCCATTGGGACGAGAAAGATTAGATTTATTCTTTTTCTTGTGATCAGGTTTCTTCTCGTACCTTTTTGGAGCTGGTTTATCTTCTATCATATTTTCTTTGGTAGATAAGGCCTTAGACCTTGCAGTATGTGAGTGATGAGGTCTGGTAGTGACATCTGTTTGTGTCTATGCTTCAGTTGTTGTTTGTAGTTTGTCCAGGACTGCGAAAGTTTCTCGATCAAAAGTTTCGAAACAAATTCATCAGGAAAAACAATATTCTCTGCTTTAATGTCTTCAAGTAGCTTGTGATATTCATTGATTTGAATCTTGATATCCTTGTCCTCTATCATCTCCCAACGGTAGTACTTTCCGATAACGAATCTTTATCGGACGATATCTTCGGCAGTGTATTTGAGAATAAGAGAATCTCAAATTTCCTTTGCTTCCTTGTAAGAACAATACACATCGAACATATCGTTAGATAATGCACTGAGCATGGTGTGACGACATACCTTATTTGTATTAATTCAATCTTCAATTTGTTTCACAGGAGAACTGGTGTCCGTTTGGACGTCGTAAGTGCAGAAGCAACTCCATACATGTCTAACAGGGTAGACATGCGTTTCTGCCAGCATCGAAAGTTTTGACCTGAGAAAACTTCAATCTTCAAAACATCCGGAAATGGCTTCGCAAAGATGGTTGACTTTCGGAAGCACTGTTTGACATCTCCGGCATAGTGTTGTTGTTTTCCACACCATCAGTCATAAGTCCTTAAGATTGTTGTAAAAGATGGCTGAAAAATTAATAAACTAGATTCCGGAGGCGTGATAAAATATCACTGTCCTTAAGGACTTATCCGCGATAAATGCACAAGTCTCCCATGATACAACAGGAACTTCTCAGATAAAACTGAGAATCTCAAAATTAGCAAGAAAGCTCTTTAGAGCAAAAATACCCAAGATATCTAGAGTAGAAATAGAGAAAAAGAGAAAAGAGAGAACAAATGAAGAGGACAAGAAGAGAAGATAAGTTGTGTTGGTGTGTCTTCGGAATGGGGGAGATCCCCTATTTATATTATAGAGGATGAAAATAAGGGTTTGTTGAAGAGTGAAACGGAATTGGAAGAATGGGTAGCAAGATCTACAGAGGAAACAACCTCAATGTTCAAAATTTTCTTCCAATGTTTGAAACCTAAACCAACATTCAAAGCTATATTTGCGGAAGAAACAGATTCAACACCTACGTTGGCTTCAAAGTTAAAAAATTCCTTCTCTTCCGCAAGCAATTGGTTCTGTTCCATTTTTGTTTTTCAGTTTTGCAATACCTACAGTTTCACAACATATCATAATGAGTACATATTGAAATGTAACATCAAGTTGCAATAGACATAGCAGAGAGGCCCTTTTTGCAAAAGAAAAAAAATATGTTATGAACTTTATTTCTAAAAGCATTAAAAAAGAGTATTGCACAACTCAACTCTAATGAAAAAAATGCAACGCTTACATGAAAAAGCGAAGAAGGACAAATGAGGCTAACAATATCCACAAAAGAGTTTTAGTTCAAGAGGTTCTGTGAACACATAAGTTGCTCCTACGAAGAAATGGCACGAAGAAAAAACATACCAACTTGAAGTTTTGCACAATCTATGTTTATATGTTTGGTTTTGTTCGTGAAATGTGAGGTTAGATGTAATGTATCTACCCGATTGACTATCACAATATATCACATGTTGTGGCAGTTAGAGCATGATCAGACTCAAAAGATGATATAGAAACAGTAGTTTGCTTCTTGGATTTTCAGGTGATGAAATAAGAACCCAAGAATATGCAGTATCCAATGGTCTATTTTGGCATGCGACCTAATTAGAGTGGGCAAAACTTTTTAGTTGTAAGACAACATCTTTGGAGAAAAACAAACCTTATCCTGGAGTATTCTTGATATATTTGATAATCCGCTAAATAAATTTGCGGTGATGAATAGTGGGAGCTTTAGAGAATTGGCTAAGAAATTGAGCAACATAATTGATATCAGGTCTGATATTGGTCAAGTACAAGAGTTTTTCAATAATTTTCTAATAAAAAACGCTTTAGCCTCATTGTCAAAGAAACATATATTTTTAATCATGGGAGTAACAACAGGTTTGGCAGAAAGAAGGTTGGTTTCAATAAGGATATCAAGGGTGTATTTCTTTGGCATATGTGGATTCCTTCATGAGACCTAGTACTTTGAGACCAAAAAAATATTTCAAACTCTTAAATCCTTCACTTTAAAGTTTCATCGGGATATGCACTGACCTTATGAATGTTGTTTAAGGAATCCATAAAGTATGATATTTTCAACGTGTACAAGTAAAGCTATGAAATTAGATGTATTACCTTTGACGAAAAGAGAATGATCAGCATTGGATTGAGCAAAGTCGATGCTCTTTAAAGATGAAGATAACTTGGTGAACCACTACCTATTGGATTGTTTCAATCCATACAAAGACTTCTTTAACTTGCAGACTTGATCATCAGATTTATCAGTTTTCAATCTAAGAGGAATCATCATGTAAACATCTTCATCTAAGTCTATGTGAAGAAACACATCATCTGGATTTAGTTGCTTCGAAAACCAGTGTTGTGTTATAACAACAATAAGAAGGATTCTAACTATGGTGAGCTTGACAACCAATGAGAAAGTATGTGCGTAATTAATTTCTTCAAGTTAGTTATAGTCTTTTGCAACCAAACAAGGTTTATAACGTTTCAAGGATCCAACTACATTGTATTTGACTTTGTAAATCCATTTAAATCCAATAAGTTCTTTTTTTTTTTTGAAGAAGAAGAAGATTAGTGATGACCCACCTATTATTTTTCTCAAGGGCATCTATTTCTTTTTTTTTATTGCCTCGCACCACTCTGCATTTTTTACAGCTTCATCATATGTCTTTCGTTCATGATTTACACTCAAGGCAATGAAAACTGACTATAATTAAGAACAAAGGACATAGGATATTTGGTTTTCTTTGTGTTAACAATATTATAAATATTATGATGATAATCTTTTAGAAATGTGAAAAAAAAATTTGTTATCATGGATTATCTAACATTTTCATCAGAAATATTCTCGATTTGCCTAGCTTGTATATCATCGTTAGAATAATGTGCCACAGGGGTTTCAATATCAAAAGTGTTTTATTCTATCTTTCCTTAGAATGAGTGTTTTGTTTTTTTATGGAAAAATGTTGTAAAAAAAAATGTTTCTATAAAAAACAATGTTTCTGGAAACTAAAATTTCTCTGGTTTTGATGTCAAAAGCAACATTATCAATGTTTTACTTTGGTGGTTGTCAAAATATCACTACTCGTTTTAGAAATGTCACTCAAAGAGAGACTTTTGAACAATGATACTTCTGAGCAACTATAAAAGGAACTTGTTGAAGTAAACTTCATTTTTGTTCGGTCAATGCTACAAATGGAAAGTCTTGTCATATGCGTCTAAGGCTCTTAAGTTTATTGCTCTGAAATTCAATGTTTAAAGACAAACATTTTTACTTCATACATGATAATTCCAAGGCCCTTATAAGGAAAATGTTTGTTCTTAAGTTGGAACAGTTTGAATCTAAGTTAAACTCAATTGATCATAAGTCATGAATTCCTTTGAACGGATTCATCTAAAGAAACGTCACAAGAAAAAAAGTTATTATTCTCGTCTTTTTAAAATATTAAACTAAAATACAGAAAAGCACGTGTGAATTTAGTAAAATTCAAATGTTTTTTTAATAAAACCTTGTTCCGTTATATTCATTTGAATGCCTTACCACCCTTTAACCACCCAAGCAGAACATGCTGAGAAAAACAGAGTATTGCAAATGTTAAAAAGGGGGAATTTGGAAACCCTAGAACCGTCGACCTCCAAATCCATGGCGATTTCTCCGATAACCAACTTCTTCTTGAAAGTCTGGAACATGGCACGCATCTTGCGGAGGAAATGGAAGTCGTTCCACATCAAGCTTTGAATGTGGACGGTTTTCGAAAGTTGGAAGCTTCTCCTCCGATCTAAATGGCCATTTTCAAACGTTGAGCCGCAATATAGACGTTGAGGGTATCTGTTATGCGTGAATGGTGTAGGCAGTTTCTTCCACGTCTCCAAACCACTCGCCCCCTTCCTCTATAAATAAAGGGTCTTCCTACTTCGAAATCACAACACCAAGAGTTCCTCTTCTTCTCTTCTTTCCATATTCTCTCTTCTTTTTCTTCTTCTCTTTACTCTCTCTTTTCTTCTCTAGAAAATATTTTGGGTATTTTTTCTCTAAAGAGCTTTTCTTGCTAGTTCTGAGATCCTCAATTTTAACTGAGAAGTTCTTGTTGTATCCTGGAGGACTTGCGCATTTATCGCGGATAAGTCCTTAAGGACAGTGATATTTTATCAGGCCTCCGGAATTTTAGTTTGTTAATTTTTCAGTCGTCTTTTACAACAATCTTAAGGACTTATGGTTGACGGCGTGGAAAACAACAACACTGTGTCGGAGATGTCAAACAGTGCTTCCAAAACGTCAACCATATTTGCGAAGCCATTTCCGGATGTTTCGAAGATTGAAGTTTTCTCGGGTCAAAACCTCTGACGCTGGCAGGAACGCATGTCTATCCTATTAGACATGTACGGAGTTGCCTCTGCACTTACGACGTCCAAACCGGACACCAGTTCTCCTGTGAAACAAATTGAAGAATGGATCCATGCAAATAAGGTATGTCGTCACACCATGCTCAGTGCATTATCTAACGATATGTTCGATGTGTATTGCTCCTACAAGGAAGTAAAGGAAATTTGGGATTCTCTTATTCTCAAATACACTGCCGAAGATGTCGTCCGACAAAGATTCGTAATCGGAAAATACTACCGTTGGGAGATGATAGAGGACAAGGATATCAAGATTCAAATCAATGAATATCACAAGCTACTTGAAGACATTAAAGCAGAGAATATTGTTCTACCTGATGAATTTGTTTCGGAACTTCTGATCGAGAAACTTCTGCAGTCCTAGACAGACTACAAACAACAGCTGAAGCACATGCATAAACAGATGTCGCTACCATACCTCATTACTCACATCATCATTGAAGACACCAACCGAAAGGAGTGTGTTGCTGCAAGGGTTAAGGCTTTATCTCCAAAGCAAATACGATAGAAGACAGACCAACTCCAAAAAGGTACGAGAAAAATCCTGATCACAAGAAAAAGAATAAATCTAATTTTTCCCGCCCCAGTGGACCCAAACCCACTTTTAAGAAGAAGGGAAACTACTTTGTTTGTGGAAGGCCGGGTCATTATAAACCTCAGTGCAGACACAGGGTCAAAAACGACAATCCTCCTAAGGCAAATATAGCCGAAGGGGATGATACAATTTGTGCGATCGTTTCACAAGTGAACCTTGTGACAAATGTGAGCAAATGGGTGGTAGACTCTCGGGTTACCAGACATATATATATGCAAACAAAAATGCATTTTCCTCCTACTCCAGTGTAGGGGATGGCGAAGAACAAGTTTATCTTGATGATTTTAGGACTACTCTGTCCTAGGAAAAGGTAAAGTTCTTCTAAAGCTCACATCTGGGAAGACTTTGGCTTTAAGTGACGTGCTGCATGTGTCATCAATTAGAGTTAATTTGATCTCTGTAGCACTATTGGGAAAAGTAGGGGTCAAAGTGTCATTCGAATCACGATTGTGATGACAAAAAATAATGTGTTTGTGGGAAAGGGATATTGTGATCAAGGTTTCTTTGTACTGAATGTCTCTGAAATTATTAATGGATTTGTGTCTTCTGTTTATATTGTTGACTCTTATGATATTTGGCATGCTAGATTAGGACATGTAAATTCTTCGTATGTTATTAAATTGCAACGACTAGGATTAATTAACATGCATGATAAACAAAGTAGAAAATGTGATGTATGTGTAGAATCAAAAATTACAAAAAAAGTATGTCATTCTGTAGAACGTCAAACTAAGTTGTTAAGTTTAATTCATACCGATCTTGTTGATTTAAAGCAAACCATGACTAGAGGTGGTAAAAATTATTTTGTAACTTTCATAGATGATTATTCAAGATATTTAAAAGTGTACTTAATAAAACATAAAGATGAAGCTTTTGATATGTTTCTTTCTTATAAAACTGAAGTTGAAAATCAATTAGATAAGAATATTAAAAGGATTAGATCAAATAGAGGTGGTGAATATGTTTCTTTTAATGATTATTGTGTTAAAGAAATAATTATTTATAAAGTAACCTTACCATATTCACCTGAATCAAATGGAGTAGCAGAAAGAAAAAATAGGACTCTTAGGGTCCGTTTGCATCAGCAGACGAAAAGGCGCAGACTTACTGTTACTGAAGAAAGTAACTAATTTATGAAATAAAATAATAATAAACAATAAAAAACGCCGACAAAATTTGTACTGTTACTTCTCCCACATTAAAGGTGAGATTTTCAGGAGAAGTGAGAGAAAAAATAATTTTATATTTTTTAAATAATTAACATATTAAAATTTATATTATATTATAATAAAATAAATATAATTAACTATATTATATTATATAATATAATAATAATACTTATTAATATTAAATATTATTATTAAAATACTAATAAATTTAAGAAAATTATTAAAAATAATATAAAATATTAACCAAAATAAAAAAGTAAAAATACTAATAATAAATTTATAAAATTATAATAAAAATAACATATTATAATATTTTTAATTAAAAAATTAAAATTATTGTAAGGAAAGTTTATTTTTTAAATAAAAAATTAATTTAATTATAAATGAAATATAAGAAATAATTATTTTAAAATAATAAATATATAATAATCAAACATATAATAAAATAAAAAAACTTAAAATATTAATGAAATAATTATAATAATATAATAATATACATAATCGATTACGTTATAACGTAATCGATTATGTATATAAATAATATAATATAATAATAAATAATATTTAAAAATAAAAATTTATATAATATTATAATTAAATAATTAATAATAAATAAATATAATTATAGTTTAATAAATATAAATATTTAAATAAATAATATGACAATAATTATTTTATTAGTATAAAATAATAAATATTTTTACATTTAACATATATTTTGAAAAAATTTAATTTTATATTTTAAAAATATTAATCTTTTCATTTAATAAATTAATATATTTTATAATAAATTAAGTTCATTTTAAAGATAATTATGAATTTAATATATTTTTTAAAATTTTTAAAAAATATTATTTGTTATATTAAATAAATCAATTGTATTTTATTTTTAATTATAAGGATATATTTATAATTTTATATATTAAAATTTTATTATATCTATCACATCATTCACAAACTTTTATAAACTTTCCACTCAAATCTTACTATCTCCCCTTAATCCAAATAACTAAACTTTTCACACACTTTCATCTCAAATCATCTCAAATTCACTGCTCAAATCTACTCCCCAATCCAAACACACCCTTAAAGAAATGGTGAATGTTATGCTCATTAGTTCTAATGCTCCTGATAATCTTTGGGGTAAAGCTCTTCTTACAACATGTTTTTTGCAAAATAGAATACCACATAGGAAAACTGGTAAAACACCCTATGAGTTGTCGAAAGGTTTTCAACCTAATCTCAAATATTTAAGAGTGTGGGGGTGTTTAGCTAAAGTGATGTTACCTGATCCTAAGAAAAGGAAAATAGGTTCTAAAACTTCTGGTTGCTTGTTTTTAGGCTATGCTGAACATAGTGATGCCTATAGATTTCTTGCTCTTGATAGTAACATAATTGAACGTAATACTATAGTAAAAACTAAAAATGTTGAGTTTTTTGAAAATGTCTTTCTCTTAAAGGTTTCTAGTACTTCTGAACAACCTATAGACATTGTTAGTGATACAATGTGTGAGGATTTGAGGAGAAGTAAAAGACAGAGAAAGGAAACTTCTTATGGAGATGATTTTTATACTTATCTTGTTGGAAATGAACCATTAAGTTTTTCAGAAGCTATTAGTGTTCCTTATGCTAAGCATTGGGACAAGGCTATTAGGACTGAAATTGATTCTATTAATAAAAATAACACTTGGACTTTAGTAGATTTTCCTAAAGGAGAAAAACCTATTGGTCGTAAGTGGATCTTTAAGAAGAAATATCATCATGATGGATCGATAGAAAAGTATAAGGCAAGATTAGTAGCAAAAGGGGTTTTCTCAAAAACCCAACATAGATTGTTTTGATACTTTTGCTCCAGTTACCAGAATTTCTTCTATTCGAGTGTTGCTAGCTCTAGCATCTATCCACAAGTTAGTTATTCACCAAATGGATGTTAAGACAACCTTTCTGAATGGTGAACTAGTGAAAAAAATTTATATGACTCAACCTGAAGGATGTGTAGCTCCTGGCCAACAAGGAAAGGTATGTAAACTTTTAAAAACTTTGTATGGGCTTAAACAAGCACCAAAACAATGACATGAAAAACTTGATAATGTTTTAGTATGTGATGGTTTTTCTACTAATGATGTTAATAAATGTGTATACACTAAATCTGAAAATGGTGAATGTGTCATTATATGTTTATATGTGGATGACATGCTTATTTTTGGTACATACATTGATATAGTTTCTAAAACAAAATTGTTTCTTGAATCTAAGTTTGAAATGAAAGATATGGGTGAAACAAATGTGATTTTAGGAGTTATAGTCATAAGGAAGGGAGATAGTATATTACTCTCTCAAGAGCAATATACTGAGAAACTTCTTAGGAAGTTTGGCTATTATGATTTTAAATCAGTAAGCACTCCTTATGATGCAAACTCCAAGTTAGTGAAAAACAGAGGAGAGTCTATTTCTCAATCTCAGTATGCCTAGATAATTGGGAGCTTATTGCATTTAATGAGCTTTTCTAGACCAGATATTGCTTATGTAGTAAGTAAATTGAGCAAGTATACTCAATGCCCTAGTTAGGATCATTGGGATGAACTTGCAAGACTTATGAGATATTTAAGAGGTATAATGGATTATGCCATTAAATATAGTGGATTTCCCGTTGTGCTAGAAGTGTACAGTGATGTTAACTAGATCTCTGATTCAGATGAGACAAAATCTACTAGTGGTTATATATTTACACTTGGTGGTGGTGCAGTTACATGGAAATCAGCCAGACAAACCATTATTGCTAGATCAACAATGGAATCAGAGTTTGTTGCTCTTGAAATGGCTGGTAGTGAAGCTGAGTGGTTGAAAAACATCTTAGCAAACATTCCATTAGGAATGAAACCAACCACATCTGTATCAATACATTGTGATTGCCAATCGGCAATAGCTATAGCTAAAAACAAAACGTACAATGGAAAGAATAGAGATATACAATTGAGACATAATTTAGTACAGTAGCTGCTAAAGAGAGGAACAATTTCCATTGATTATGTTAAGTCAGAACGAAATTTGGCCGATTCTCTGACAAAACCTCTAGGGAGGAACATGATTTTAGAAACATCGAGGAGAATGAGCCTCAAGCCACTTGCAAACAAACAAGTGATGGAAACCCAACCTTTGTGATTGGAGATCCCATGAATAAGCCATATGGGTAAGAACAAGTCACTTGTTAGTTCTGCTAGCACAAAATTGATTTAAATCAATTTGTCCATTCCTATGGTGTGTGAAGGTGTTAGATACTGCACTATTGAGAAGGTAAACTTTGTCGTTAAAATTCCATGTGGAGTACGAATTTTAGCTTATAACAAAGTTTTAATGATTTTCATATCCCTTATGGGTGGTGTATGATTTGAAGCATATACTTGATGAAATCACCTATATGAATGTCAAGTGGAGACGCTTACATGAGATCTTGGCAAGATATCTAGAGCACTCATGAATACCGGGCACGCGCATGGCCTATTAGGCGCAACACAGCGATAACAGCAAGAATTGTGGTGGTGTATTGTGATTGATAAACCTCTAACACATACTAAGTGTCTTGGTTCATATAGCTTGCTATACCAACTACATTGTGTGTTAAGTTCATCGATCTAGGATTGGTTTATATAGCTTGCTATAGCTTTGATGCATTACATCTTTTGAGACCCAAGAGTTATTTTCTTTCTTTATTCTTTAAACATTTTGCAATATGTGGGGGATTTTTGAGAAAAACAAAGTATTGCAAATGTTAAAAAGGGGGAAATTTGGAAACCTTATAACCGTTGACCTCCAAATCCACGACGATTTTTCTCAGGTAACCAACTTCTTGAAAGTCTGAAACGTGGCAAACATCTTGCGGAGGAAACAGAAGTCGTTCCTGTTGTATCCTGGAGAACTTGCTCATTTATCGCGGATAAGTCCTTAAGGACAGTAATATCACGCCTCCGAAATTTTAATTTGTTAATTTTTTAGCCATCTTTTACAACCAAACATTCCTAAATTAAAGACAATTGCTTCATACACCATACAAAATAGTTTCCAAACTTAATAAATTTTCAATATATCAATAGTGTCCTTATAATTTTATTTTAAAATCTATTAATAAATTTTTAATATGTCAACAATGTTCTTATAATTTTATTTTAAAATTTATTTCTCTTATATTGAGTTATGTACACAAATAAATATAATTAAATAAAAAATTATTAACTTTTATCTTTCTTGATAAATATTAACAAACTTTCTTAATAAATAATAAAAAAAATCTAATAAAATATAAAAAATATTTATATTTTTTTAAGTAAAACTGAATTAGTTATAACTAAACTAAATATTTAAAAATGATATGTTAAACTAAAATTTTTAAAATTAATTATATTAAATTATAAATATTTTAACAACCTCTAATATCTTTTTTATTATTTAAAAAAAATATAATAGAGATATTTCATTAAATTTAAGAAAAAGAAAAATTATTTAATACATAAATTTTAAAATAAAAATAACAAAGACATTATTGATATATTAAGATATTTTTAAGTATAAGAAGCATTTTGTATCGTGTTACTTCATGCCCTACAAGAAGCATTTTGTATCGTGTTACCCAAATTAAATTGAAGGGAGGCCAAAGCTTAGATGTAATTTTGCTCGAAGGCTCATTGTAAAACGGTCGTAAGTGCAAGCAAGAAAAAACAAACAAACAAAAAAAAAACATTACCTGATGAACAGATCAAACATGAGTAATTAAATTTCAATACACTCATCAAGGTTTAGAAGACATGAACCAAAGTCAATTAAATACAAAGTTGTAGATACGGTTAAGTGATGAGGCCAGCCAGTTTCACCGATAGACATCCCTGTTCATTTTGAATACATTGGAGAGCGTAGTGCCACTGCTTTAAACCATCACCAAAGGACTTGCCTCTAATTTGTTTAGTTTGTCAAATCAAATTCTAAAACCAATGTTATATTTGAGGATACCGAACTGAGGTAAAAAACTTCACATGTATACCTGGCCTTCTAGTTAATGCATATATTGCATTTAGAATAGCTTTGTGTTTCTTGGTAGTTGAGTGAGTGGATTCTGCACCTCATATTCTACTACACAACCTTGTGTTCAGACCATTTGGCTTTCACAAACCCAAACTTTCAAAAAATGAAATTTCAAGCAACAATGTACTACTAATATAAGAATTTGGAACATGTCTGAGAGTAGGTACATCAAATTGATCAACAGCTCAAGGCTAAAAACTAAACTACATCCAGAGAGAGAAGAAAAGAAGAAGAGAGAGACGCTTCTTTTGGACATCAAACAAAAGCATCCTAGCTTTGAAAAGAGGTAGCATGCGCAAAACCCCACAACTGCACATTATAGAAATATAGTGAATAAATCTACATGAACGCATAAAGAAATGTGGAACAATAGGTGGGCAGAAATAAGCAATGGACAAAATCAATACATGGCATATAATGAAAATCTAACTGCTGATATTTCATGGTTGCCCATCTAGCTTGGAAAAATTAAAACAAACCCACTTCTGCATCCAAACTTGGCTATCATGTGTACCTTTTCATACGGTTAAACTGGTTCCAGTACCATTTGTTAATTATCAGAAATATGAAATTTGCAAATGGTGACAGGAGATTGGACTCACAAATTTTATACCATTCATCACGAAAGGAACTTATGTGCATTGTCCTCATTTTCCTGGGGTTAGGATGTGGACAGGGCACAATGAAGGTATAGTAAATGTTTATTTCAATTCGTAAGTTTTGTATATCATTGTCTAAACCACAAGAACCAAGAATATTTAGGGAAGTTTTCCAGATTGCCAATATGAAGCAGGCAACGGGAAGTTAATTAGATGGAAGAAGAAAAAAGGTTACCACAAAAAACCAATATAAAAAAGGATTGACCAGAAGCCAGCAGGGGACGAAAGCCACTTAATAATTTATTGTAACTTGTAAGCTAGAAAACAAAGATTGATAGTAAGAGTATTACCTCCACATTCTTCAATTGAAACTCTGGACTGTGAGCAAGACACGAGTTTCCAAACGTTTCACTTGGTCCACTAGTTCCAGATAACCTTTTCAACCAAAAGGATGCATTCAATAAGAGAATCCACTAGTGCTACTTCAATAACAATTTAAATGTACTGGAACAAAACTAAGCGACATTATTAAATACTTACAAATCTTCTTCTAAGCATAAAGCATAATTACCCCCACCACCAAGTGCAAGTATATCGTTCATACACATGCAGTAGTATCGGTTGACACCTGCACATACAATTAGAACACAAGTTCAAAGAAACTCGAGAAAAAAAAAAAAACATCTCGTACAAATAATAAAAGTTAAGAATTTATACCCTGAACAAAGATAATTTATTGTTCCTATTATAGAAATAAAGTCAAGTAGTAAGGACTCCAAATGGCTGTAATTTTCATCCCCTAATTAGCCTAACTCGTCAATTCTCAAAACTTCAGACAGCGAAACATCTAACATTTTTAATTGCCATGACATATTAATATCTTTTCTTTGTTTCCTTACCTTCTCTACATATGTGTAAACTGAAAATCCCTATAAGTGCAACAGTCAAAAGGATTAAAACAAATTGATATTCTCGTGGGAAAACACCTTTTCCTAAAGAAACAATTCAAAAGGTCTTTTTATGATCATAAAACCACATAATTATATCATTGAATAGCTCATATTTGTCAATACTACTTCTGCAATGATCCGAAGTACAATGAATAAATAGTCATATTGCAATACGTACTAAAATAGACTCATTGATTACATTGATCCCAAACCTTTCTTAATTGCTACTTAAACTACAAGAGGACATGCAAGAGGTGATAATGGACCAGTCATTCAATAGGATTCATCTACATTTTTACTAATAAAAAGATTATTCTTATGTCAAGCTTACATGCTTGCACGTCACAAAATCCAGGTCCTAGTGATAACTGAAATACCAAAATTAAGGTATTTAACCTTATAACACATGTAAATTTCACTCTAGCTGATACGAACTTGTCCATCTGTTCACAATTCGGACAATGCATCAATTTAAAACATTTTCCTAAGTTCCAAAAAATTCCTACCAAAAAATTATGCATTTAAATGATGAGAATCCTTACCGGTTGGTAGAAACAGCCTTGGCTGACCATATACAGTTGTAAAGACAAAAGTTTCATTTGTTCCCTGTGACCACAGTACACAAAATAAAATCATACTTCAAGAAGAAAAAGTGCCTTCACAAAGAAGCATTATCCATGAAAAAAGAGAGTTGACATACTTGATATTTTCGCTTTGCTGTAGGTTTCAAGGGACAGTCTAGCAGCCCACCAAACACAGCACCTTGCATATCTCCGACAATCTAATAGTTTTGCATAATTTACAATAATTCATTGTTAACAAAAGAACTACACCTTAATATGCAGATGAAATATCATGTACACCATAACTGGAAAATAGTTCTGCAGGGTTGACATACCAGCAAACCAGGACATGAAAGCTCAGCACTCTTGCGAATAAGTGTTCGAAGTGATACTCCATGTTTTAACGTACTGCCCTTAATATAAAGAACAAATGTCGAATCAATATTTCAAAGCAATAGCAAATTATTGTTCAATGCATAAACCAAAACCCACAGAGAAAAGTTACCTATAAAGTAAGACCCATTGGCGTCCTTTCACTATATTAGGGAGGCATATTTCCAAAAATTCATACAATTCAGGGGATATAAAAGCGGAGTCATCACTAAGATTGAGTCGAGACTTCTTTGAAGTACTTGGAGTTTGCTGCTCATTTGCTTCCTCAAAAACCTCAGAACCGCTACTGCTCCTTCTAGAGGTATGATCTTCATTATTATTATCAGCACCATCTTTCACTTCGTCCATGTTATTGTACATGGGACTACAGTCAACATAGTTATCCGATGGAACATCCTGATAGTCAAAATTCTCATAATTATATCCAGCAGAAGGTGTTTTATTCTCATTTTGATACTTGCTCGTCTTCGATCCATCAAAGCTGATTGAAGGGATAATGTAAGATAAATATGAAGACACAGGTTTATCCTCTTGAGAATATGAACTATCCTGCGCAAATAAAAACCTCATATCAAATACAAAAGAACAAGAAAGGAAGGTAAGGTGGTTATTTTTCCAACTGGGATATATAGAACAGATTAGTACAATGCTCCTATAATGCATAGCATTTGTACTGGGAGCACAAAGCAGTGACATAGGAGATTTATGAGAAAAAATATATTAAAACTTGGTCATGCACCTAAATTTTGAAATGAAGTAAACCTAGTGACAAGGCAAGCATACTCCAAATGATGTTTGCCATCCACTTGAAAAGTCAATCTATCTTCATTATATGATACAGATAGACAAAGAGAAGGGATCATTCTCCCGCTTAATTTCCTACCCATCTCAACAAAATAAATAATAGCCCAAAAACCCAGTCAAATAGAACTCACGGCTATACCACATATATACAATATGCTAGCAAAGATAGATAACAGAACAATACTAACCGTTAGTAATGTACACAACCCATATAACATAATTTTTCATGTGAATACAAAACAGTCAAAAACACATATACTCCGAATACAATTCAAATTGAAAACAATATTCAGCTTTCAACTATTAACGAAACGAAGCAACACAATTCTCTTTTTTCTTTCCTCTTCTACCATGTCTCTTCGGTGCATTTGATTGCAAAACTGAAAACCGTGATGAGAAATAATGAAGCCAACTTAATCCAGATTCAGATTTTGCACACACAGAGATCAGATTTGAAGATTTAGGGCAAAGATGACCGAAGCTTGGGTGCAAGGACAGAATGAGAGTGCCCACCACACCAAGCTCAGATTTTTATCAATGGTTCATATAATTGAGAATGAGAAGCACGATAACGAATAGGCAAACGCAGATCACGGAAAAAAAAAATACCTGGGGCGAGGAGGAGTTGTGAAAGAGATGGGAGAACTTCTGCGTAACCTTGTCTCTGAAAGAATGCATTTTGAAGAGGCGAGCTACGAATGCGATTCCATGAAAGAAGAAAGAGGAAGTGTTTGTATTGTATTGTAAGGAATGATGAGAATTGGGAAGGAAAGGAGTATGAGTCGGTGGTGACAGAACACGACAACAAACAAAGAGGTGAAAAAGAAGCCCAAAACGTAAATTAAGCAAATTTGACTGGTTGACGGGACAAAGATTTTATTATGTCACCATACAACGTTAAATTAATATTAATCTTCACATTTCTGTTAAGATCACCAATTTCTTCAATAATTTCAGCCTTTTTTTTCTAATGGTGGCTCCACTATTTTATTTTGTCTTTTTAGTTTTTCAATATCGTAACTGCATTCTGTTGTTTCTATAAGTTTTAATTATATAAATTAAGCTCTTTATAAAATTATTTATATAATGCTAATAGATTATATGGACTATAATTATATTTGTATATTGTTGATGGATGACAAAATTACCGATATAAGATACACTACGTTGATGGCGTGATCGTATTAACAAATAAATTAATGAACTTTTTTTAACATGTATATGAAATTAATATACACATTATTTAAATTCAAGTCAAACTACTACGGAATAAACAATTTTACAATAATAATAATATTATTATTATTATTATTATTATTATTCTTATTATTATTAATATATATATTTTATTTATTGAGGTTTTTTATTGTTTTTGGCTAATTTTAAATAGAGTTTTTGTCATGAGAACTATCTTGATTTATAAAATTATTATTTTTCTAAACAACTGAATTCAAGTACTAAATATTAATTAATTGGTTGAATAGTCTAACAGAATATTTCAATGTCACTTATTTAATTTGGCTTCTAAATTTGACTTTTTTACCTCATTAACACATTTTTATTCTTTATTTTTCTCAACACCATTTTTTACTTTTTTATTTCTCTCAATGACACCTTTTATTCTTTAATTCTTGAAATAAGACATTTTTGTTTTCTGTAATAGCACTTTTTTTTTGTAATAGCTATTAAAAATTGTGATTATTAGTTAATTAAAATTAAGATAAAAAATAATGTAAAAATAATTAAATTCAAATTTAAAAAGAAAAGTATACAAAGAAAATAAAATGAAATATTTTATAGGTTTTTTAACTAATTAATTATAATAGGAAAAAATGGTAAATTATTTAATTTTTTATTTTATAACAAATTTAAATTTGGCAGAAAAAATTATATTAAAATAAATTATAATAATTTTTTAATTGTATTTTTATATTAAAATTGATATTGGAAGAAAAAGTTATAATAAATTATAAAATTGTTATTTGAATTAAAATTTGTATTTTTAGTTTGTCAAAAAAATATCTAAATAATTAATGACAAAAATCAAATGAAATTTTGATAAAGATAAAATTTAATTTTTGATAAAGATAATTTTTTATTTTTGATAAAGATACAATTTAATTTTTTGATAAAGATAAAATTTGATATTTTATTAAAGATATCATTTGATTTTTTTATAAAGATAAAATTTGATTTTCGATATAATTGATTTTTTGATAAAGATAAAATTTAAGTCTTGATAAACATAAAATTTATGTTTCATTTCATACAAAGTATTTGGTGTATTATTAACTAAACTATTTAGTGAATATATGATTCTCATTTATTTTCCACTTTATGCTCAATGTGTATTGCATCATTTCAATAGTTAACAATTTTCATGTAATAAACATAACATTCAAAAGCAATTCATAAATAAATTAAATTTCATTTAAAAGTTTTAAACCATTTAATTAATATTTATTACAAAAATACTTCTACAATTTTATTTTATTTTTGCTATTAATTATTTAGATATATTTTTAACAAATGAAAAATACAAATTTTAATTCAAATAACAATTTTATAATTTATTATAAATTTTTCTTCCAATATCAAATTTTAATAAAAAAATACAACCAATAAATTATTATAATAAAATACAATCACAAAATCATAATAAAGAAATAAATAATAATAATAATCTTAGTTAATGTATTGACTGTACATTAATTAAAGAATAAAAAAAATAAAAGAGTGTTATTTCAAGAATTAAAGAATAAAGAGTGTCATTAAGGGAAATAAAAGATAGAAAGGTGTTAATAAGATAAAAAAAAGTCTTCTAAGTTGTTGTTCATAATACTTGATAAATATGGAGTTCGTTTTAACAATCATAACAAATTATTATTATTATTATTATTATTATTATTATTATTATTATTATTATTATTATTATTATTATTATTATTATTATTATTATTATTATTATTCGTTGTTAAATAAGGTTAACGTTTAAATAAAGGGTTAATAGGTGCTTACCCATATTTGGATAAAAGAATTATACTTTACACTTTTCATTACTGAGCACACTACCAGACCTATAAAAGGGTAGGCATATAACTTTTCTGGTAATGACTATTAAAGTCCTTCCAAACATAATAATTTTGACAATAATGACTATTAAAAGGTTTCAAACATAACAATTTTAATAGTCATTTTAGGGATGCACAATTGTGTTGTCAAACAATATTCATTTAAATATAACAAAGAGATTTCATTTTATATTTATCTACAAAATAAACTAATTATGTATGAGCATATATATAATTATTTCTGTTTTTGTCTCATAAAACTATTTATGCTTTTATCTTTTTTTCTTATTAGTACAATTTCTAAAGAGATATTTATATAAATTAAACTGAAAAACACTCCTTCATATTTCTGTTAAAATATTATAATATAAAGTAGATTTACATTATTTAAAGTTTTAGTGGTGTAAATATGTCTTTCAATAATAAAGTATTAAAAGAATATTATATATTTTATTTGAAACGTTTTTAAATTTAAGCTAAAAGAATCTTCTTTAACAAAGAAACACATTTATTCAATTGAGTATTTTTCTGAATTTTTTAAATTTTTTTTCAAGTATCTTAATTTTTTTAAAAGTAGAAAAATCACATTTTCAGTAATTAGGTAATTATATATAACAATACGAATAAATATAAAACTAATTATAGAAAATAATAACTTAAAATAATACTAAAAAAATTACTTTATAGAAAAAAAAAGTATACATGAAAGTAGAAAAATAAAGTAAAATCTATTGAATTTTGTATGATTTTGAATATTAGATGATTAATTTTAAATATAATGATTTATATTTTAAGTATAAACTTCTCCATGAAATTTTAGATAAATAACTAAATTAGTTACTTGAAAATTTTGAACTTTATTTTTTCTAAAAGAATAATTAATTATTTAAATATATAAAATAACTAATTAACTAACAATTGTAAGGCACAGAAACCTTACAAAAGTAAAAGCCGTGTGCCTGCACTTCCAGTTCCTTTTCTTTTTTCTCTCTCGTTCTCTCAAGTTTTTTCTTTTCTCTAATTTTCTTCATCATATCTCATCTATTTTAGATTTTGATCATACCGTGTAGTAGCTGGGGAGTTAGGAATCATTTCTAACCGATCAGAATCTCAAACAGAGTAAGTTCATATTTGCTCTAAAGATCCCTTATTCTCTATTTTTCCTTAGGTTATTGTCATCAATCTTAGTAGTGACAGTTGAGAAAAGTACTTCTCTCAACTTAATTAAGATTATAGTAAAATTTGGTTTTATTCTGATAACTTTTTCTAGATCCCTAGATTTTGATATTAGCATCTTTATCGAGTGGAGGAATTGTTGTAGAGATCTTCATCGGGTAAGGGAAGCTAGTAACTTGTTTTATACTAATTAGTTACTTTCAAATATAACTTTAGGATAAAGTACTTGAATATGTGATTGTCAGTGCTCAAGTCTTTCTTGCAGGTTTGACTGGTCCTTGAGCACTGAATATGTTTGATTATTTATCTTGATTTGATGTGATTTGACCTGATTTGAGTAATGATGTTCGAAAGTAATATGTGAGAACTTTTGATTGTTGTTTACTAGATTGAATATGACTTGTGATAAGACTTTGATATA
>Ga0209700_102454_pt1 | contig 37433 bp, 27 predicted proteins | sample SiratroredBW_FD_187528 | JGI IMG/M metagenome (GOLD analysis project Ga0209700, IMG submission 187528) | Root nodule microbial communities of legume samples collected from California, USA - Siratro red BW (SPAdes) (version 2) | ecosystem: Host-associated > Plants > Roots > Nodule | place: USA...
ATGATTTATGAGAATGTATGTAATGCATAATTTCCATTTTTGTTTATTGAATGAATGATGGAAATGCATATGTTTTATTCTTGATTAAATGAGAATGCATGCATAAAACTTCATTTTTCATTATTGATTTTTTTTTTGAGAATGCAGGTATAAAACTCTATTTTTTTATTTTTTTGAAAGTAAAAATGCATAGATGAATGCACAAAAACTCTATTTTATTTTTCAGCTTTAGTTGAAAAATAATGCATAGATTGCATGCATAAAATTCTATTAAGTTTTGATTTTAAGTAAATGCATATATGTATGCACAAAACTTTATTTTTTTTATTTTTGAATGAGAATGCATGAATGAAATGTATAAAACTTTATTTTATTTTTTTAGTTTTTTTTGAATGGTAACTATACATTTTTTAATGAGGATGTATGAATGAATGCACAAAACTCTTATTTTTCAATTTTGATTCTAAGAGAATGCGTAAAACTCTATTTTCTTTATTTTATATTTCTATTAGAATGTATTTTCAAAATTTCTCCTATGTTATTGAATATAGTATGGATGCCTTTGAGGATATATGATGCACATGAGAATGTATGATATATGTTAAGATATGTGATGCGTGTTTAGATGTGTAGTGAATGTCTAAATGTATGATACTTATTTAGAAGTATGATGCATGCAAAATATATGCAGGTCAATAGTTTTTTTTATGCTAGAAAAAAATAAATACAAACTAATTAAGCAATTATTTTTGGTTTTTTTGGTATTTTTTATGCAAAAATTTTTTTAGGAATTCATTTATGATTTAAAAAAAAATGCAAATATATATGGATGTTTGAAATTTGGATGCGTAAAAAATTTCTTTCTTTTTCTTTTTGAAATAGCATTTATGAATACATGCAATTATTGTTTATCTTTCTTTTTTTAGAAGGTATGAAATTTTATTTTTGAAAATATATGAATGAATGTCATGAGATTGATTTTTTGTTATTATTATTATTTAATATCAACATTTAAAAATGTCATGAGAATGCCTGAACATGTGTATGGAATTTTATTTGAGAATTTCTTTTTAAAATTAATATTAAAAATGAATCTACTCAGGAATGAGACTTAAACAATTTTTCAAAATTATTATTTGCAAATATTTTTTTTAAAACAAATACGTGGAGTTAGGGAGTGAGAACATGGGAGTCTACTTATTTATTATCTTGAACATGCAAATCAAGTAAGCAGTTTGAAAGCAGTCTTCCCTTCTTCTTCTTTATTATTATTTATTCTCCTTTTTTAATATATATTTATTTTTATTTTTATTTATTATTTAATCATTAATTATTTAATATTTTTTATTTTTTATTTTTTATTTTCGTTTTTTAATTATTATTATCTTTTAATTACCACATTTTTTAAGTTTTCTCTTAATGAAAAAAAAATTCAATATATTTTTAATTACTATCTTTTTTCTTTCAATAAATTTTTAATAGATTGATCTTACTATTTCTTTGTATGAATTTTATTTTAAAACTTTATTCATAGAATATAATGAGACTAAAGCCTCTCTATTTTTTTTTTATTTAAATGACAAAGTATAATAAAGCTAAATAACACGTACTTTTATTTTAATTTTTATATTGTTTTATAATCTAAAATAATTTATTTGTCTGAACGAAATTGGGCCACAATCATTAATCAAAAGTAAAATAATGAGTACACTTTCAATCACACTAATAAAAGCAATCACGCACTTATACTCAATAGGAACAACATATTCAATTCATAGTTGCTAATAAAGAGTAGCACACAAAATTCACTTAGTAACATGCAAAACTCACTTAGAGTCATACAACCTATTGCATCATATATGTTAATCAACCAAGTCACACAATTTATTATCAATCACGAGAACTATAACACTTTGCTTCAAGAATTTTTAGAGGCACATGATGAAGCAAACAGATTGGCCATGTCAAACAATCGATTGAAAGGTTTAAACAATTGGTTGGAAGAAAGATTCAACTCATTTCAAGAAGAACTAAAAACTGTAAATTTTGATTTTGAGCATTTAAACATAATTTATCAGTCTTCTAACCATGAGGGTGAATCCATTAAATAAGTCAAATCTGAAAGGTTTTGCAAGGCAGAGAAAAATATTTTGTAAAAACTTCTTCAAAACTAGCTATGGGAACTGCAAATTTGAATTTTGTTCTGGATCCCAAAATTGTGTGTTTGACAAAGTTGGCATTAGCTTTAAACCAGTTTTTCAGAGAAAAAAAAAACTAGAAAGTTTAGCAATTTTTTTAATTATAGCAAGAATCAAGTCTCACCTTTTCAAACCTGCTTTTATTGTTTGCAAAAAGGCCATTATGCTAGAGCATGTAGAATTAAACTATTTCGTGTTCCAAATGGCTTGGTAAGTTGGGTAACAAATTTGGACCCAAGTTTAGGGTGCCAACTTTTTAAACTTAATCTATTTTGCAGGAAAAGGCAGCAACCAAGAATAAGCTTTGGTCTTCAGATAGTGGTTGCTCCAAACACATGACAGGAGATGCATCACTGCTTACAAATTTCAATGAAAGCAGACAACAACAAGGGCGGGATCTTAGGTAGTGGAGACATAGGGGACAAAGACTCGTTGATCATCAAGGATGTGTTGTTGGTAAAAAGGATGAAGCATAACTTGTTGAGCATCAACCAACTATGTGACAAAGGGTTTCAAGTCACATTTGAACTAGAAATTTATCTTATATTCAGTGTAGGTTCAAGGAGAACACATCTTGTTGGTAAAAGGGTCAACAATGTATATATGTTGAGCATTTAGTGCATTGATTCTAGCCTACATTTCTTCCTGTCCAGTAATGATGAAAATTGGTTTTGGCATAGGCACATAGCTCATATACACATGCATCATTTAAACATTTAGTAATTGGATTGATTAAACTCAAGTTTGAGAGGGACAAAATTTGTGAAGCATGTCAAAAGGGAAAACAAACAAAAAATTCTTTTAAGCAAAAAAATGTTGTTTCAACTTCAAGACCTCTTGAACTGTTTCACATGAATTTATTTGGACCCTCTAGATTCATGAGTATAGGTGGTAATTACTATGGCTTAGTAATTATTGATGATTTTTCTAGGTTCACATGGAATCTCTTCATTATACCTAAGGATCATGCATTTGGTGCCTTTAAGAGACTTGCCAATGTAATCCAAAATGAGAAAAACTGCACTATTGTTGCCACTAAAATTGATCATAGAGGAGAGTTTTGAAAAGAAAAGTTTGAAAGATTTGGTGAAATATTTGGAATTAAACACAATTTTTCAGCTCCAAGAACTCTACAACAAAATGGGATTGTAGAGAGAAAAAATAGAGCTTTGGAAGAACTTCTTAGAACTTTGTTGAATGAAACCAATCTTCCAAAATACTTTTTGAATGATGTAGTAAACATCACAAGCTATGTTTGAAATAGAGTTTTAATTAGACCTATTTTGAAGAAAACACCCTATGAGTTTTTCAAGGGAAGAAAACTAAATATTTTACATTTGAGAGCTTTTGGCTACAAGTGTTTTATTTTGAATAATGACAAGGATAACTTAGGCAAGTTTGATGCTAAGGCAGATGAAGGCATCTTCTTAGATTAATCATCATATAGTTATGCATATATAGCATACAATAAGAGAACTATGTTGATTCAAGAAATTGTTCATATTACTTTTGGTGAGACTAACCAAAGGCTCCAAGAATGACCTAAGTTAGCTCCAGGTGACAATGAAATAAATGAGCTTCAAAGACTAAAAATAATTGCAGATCAAAACAACAAAGAAGGTGATTCTGCAGAGCTGCGTAAAGATGAAACAGTTGCAGATACAACACCTCCTACACCTGCTGAAAGAGTAGATTTACCTCAAGAGTGGAGGGTGATAAGGGATTTGTCTCTGGACAATGTGATTGGTAAAATACACAAGTATAACTGTTCTTCAAATTGTTTTTGGTTATATGAAACTGACTTTGTATTCACATTAAAGCAGAATGAAAAAAAGAATTATAGAGCGAATCCTTTAAAAAATACAGAGAATACAATGAGATACAATTTTTTTTTCAAGTGATTTGATTCAAGAAGAAGTAAGTGAATCTTTAAGCTCATCCTTGATACAAGATAGTATTGTTCTGATTTTACATCACAGGGAAGTAATTGCAGTCCTTTTCTATCACTGGTTTTGATTTGGAATTGCAATATTTGTTTTGTTTTCAATTTTACATTGATTTAGAGTGTCATTTGCTACAAATGTATACGGTTTATGCTTGTCGAGGTGTAGTAGAGTTCTGCACAGTGAGTGTATGTTCTTGCAGGGTGCAAGAGTGTGTTCTTGGAAGATGCAAGAGTGTGTGATTGGTGTATTGATTGAACAAGTTAATTCTCTAGTGGAATTTCTTTGCTTGTTGGCAAGGAGACTGGATATAGATCTTCCGGAAGAGTGAACTAATATAAATCTTAGTGTTCTTGATCTCTCTCATCTTTATCTTGATTCACAACCTGAAACTGCATAATTTCTTTACTGTTGCATATTTTTCGACTAATTGTTCTCGATATTCAATTGATTAATTTCTCTGTATTGCAACTTCTGTTCACTACTGTTTTGGAACTCAAAAGTGTTCACTGATAATTGGTTAATTTATTTTTGTTTAGTATAGTTTGTGTCACAGTAACATTGATTGGATTTTTATAAAAAAGATTTATTCTTGATTAATTAATTAGTTGTGTCTAAGATTTAATAAATTGCGTTCACTGAGTTTGTGATCTATTGAAAAAACTAAAATTAATTGATTCGACAAACTAATTGATTGTGATATGTCTATAATAATTTGTGATAATATCAACTAATTGTAGCTTTTATTTAATTGATTACAATTTAGTGTTTGATTTTTCAACCAGGATAAATTGATTGGTTATTTTCGTAATTCAATTGATTAAATTTTTTAATCAAGATTTTCAAGATTTTACATTCATTTTTTTTCATTTTTAATTGATTATTGTATCTGGGATTGGTTCTTGCAAGTATTTGTAAATTGATTGAATATTAAATTTAATTGATTGATTTTGTGTTGAACTGTACTATGAGTTCTTTTAATTGATTGTTTTAGTTTTCAATAGATTGATTCTATTATGTGCAACCAAATATCCTATTGTAAATTATTTTAATAAAAAGATATTCATTCTTTCTATTAATTCTTTTTACTGATTTGTGAAAATATTTTAAAGTTGAATTCACCCCCCTCTTGAACTCAACCTAAAACTCTTTTCAACTGTGAATGAAAAATTCCTAGGACACAAGGTAGTGTTCCCAAGTCTTAAGGACCCTGGCCAAAGAATAAAGCTTTTTCTCATAGGTGGGGTAATTGAGGGTGGCACCATGAAGCTTTTCACTTAAATATGCAATTGGGTGGCCACCTTGCAATAACACAACACCTATTCCAACTCCCGATGCATCACATTCTAGCTCAAAAGTTTTAGAAAAATCTGCCAAAGCTAGAACGAGTGTATTAGTGAGCAGAGTCTTTATCTTTTGAAATGCACTTTCTTGTTTTTGACCCCTATGGAACATGACATCTTTCGTTTACCAAATCCTTGAGTGATGAAGCTAAACTGGAGAAGTTAGGCATGTATGTAAACATAAACCATTTCTACAAACAAACCTAGAAAAAGAAATTATTTACAAAATAATTAAAAAAACAATTAATTTGTATAATAATATTATTTGCATAGATTTTTTTCTTACACGTAGATTATGCACACAAGGAAATGATAAATTGTTTATGTATATCACATTTTTCTTTAAAAAATATATGAAAGCAACGCCATCTTAAATTATCATCATGTAGAGTTAGAAAAGTTTGAACTACATTTAGGGCTTTCTTGCGGCGTTTGTTGTAGTTTTCCAAATAATAAAAAGAAACAAAATTTATGAAGTAACTAAAAGTTTTGGTTTCCCCCATTTAGGGCGTTGCCCTTAATTAACCAAACAAGACACTCTACCTTACAATTAAAACGACATTTCGTACAACAAGTATATGTACGTATATGTCACATATAAAATGACCAAAAGAGAATATTACAAGGTGTGGAAGAAAACACGTATTGTAAGTACAAGTAAAAGGACAATGTGACAACCCAAGCTAAGCTACACAAACACATGTCCACATATTTGGTGTCACCTAATCAAACACAACTCATCCAAACTAATTTTCTGGTTATAACGAGCAATCTCTAACTCCCATCCCCAAACCACTTTTCTTTATTGCTTGCTTACTATGAAAGCAATAGCCACCTCATTATAGGGATATGATATGTCTTTAATATGACATTAATGTATATTTATATATTTAATAAGAACTTGTTTACTTTTAAATTTTGTAACTTTTTTAGCTTTAGTCTTTAATTCTTTTCAAATATTTCATTTCATAGTCTATTCTGTTTAAAAAAGTTACATGTTTAATAGAAACTAACTTAGATAATGTAATATACGATATATTACTCTATATTAGACACGACACCTTATTAATTATGTCAGTTTGTATTAAACGTGACTGAGATAAAAAAAAATCACAAAATGAATTAAATTAGGTCAAAAAAATATTGTGATTTCAATGGATAATTTTATTTGATTAGGCAACTAGATCTATGTACCGACTCATTTTATTAAAATTTATATATCAAATTATTACATTTAAATTTAAAATTAATTTATCCATATAACTTCAATTTTAAAAGAAAACAATATTTTTTATCTTTTATCTTTTTTTATCTTTGGCATTGGCTTTTATGAATTCAGTTTTCCAACTTTTTCTTAAAAATATATTGTAGTCCTTCTTTATATTTAAATTTAACATTTAGTAACAATTTTTTACCATCGCAAAAGTGCTAAAAGAACTAAATTCACATATGTTTTTAAAGTTTTGGGGATTCACTTATCAAATTTTAAAGAATAAGGATAAAAAGATTAACAAAAAGTACATAGATTAAAAAAATATATCTAACCATTTTTAAAATATATTTTAATTAATTATATATTTTTTAATTATTTTAATTTTAAAGTGAAACAAAATAGTCTGTTGATCCAACAGAAGACTTGATTGAACATAAAATTCACAACTCATTTAAAATATTAAATTGTCACAAAATTTATTAAATAGTTCATAAGACAGTAAAAGTTTAAAGGATAAAATCATTCCTTGCCTTGAATATAGATCATGTAATAGTTATCCAAATATTTCTCCAGCATTCAAATTCAATTTTTTTTAATCTCCACAAGAGTCTGAAACAAAAATGCATTGTGATCCTATATTGGTCCCACTTTTTCACACACGAATAATAGATGTGATTTTGTTTCCTCCATCCTTTACACAAAGAACATAATGATCCATATGCCCCTAGATTTGTATTCATCCTTTCTAATAGTTTGTTGGAAATCCCTACTAACAATCATGTTATACTAATATTGTTTTCCTCTTAAAATAATCATGATGCTACTTCAATTAACACACCCACCTATCTTCTTCCTTCTAATTACCCATACTTTTTATTATCATGTATTGTTGCTTGAAATGGACATAGAGTCTAGCATATATATATGAGCTAGCCTTTCACCATTGTTCCATTCATCCTCCTTATTTTTTTAGCTTTCACCTTCACCAACCCTCCTTTCCAACACATATCTTCCTTAAATCTCTCAACCATATTGAGATCCTCCCATCTCTCTCCTCCCTTGCTAACTCTCTTCAACCACCATACTTTGAATCCACAATTGCACCACACAAACTTCCTCCATGATCTAGTGGTTGTCACCCACTTAGTTAACAATACCTTATTAAACATCTCAATATCTTTAGTCCCTAGTCTACCTCCCTCCTATTTAAAACAATTTTTTTTTTCACTTCATCCATTCAATTTTTCTATTTCCCTTCTCACCTTTGTAATTTTCTCACTTTTATTTTATGACATTTGCTACAATTTAAAGAAAGGGAAAGAACAATGCAAGTGAAGCAGTTACCAAAGTAATCAAGCACATCCTTCCCCTAAAAATATAAATATTTGTGTCTCGACATAGTTATCTTTTTTTGAAAATTTATTCACTATCCCCTCCCATATCCCTTTCTCCTTAGATTAAATTGAGATACTGACAAAAGGATAGTAATTTATAATTCAACATGTTTACATACCTTTTTACAGTTAAGAAATCTACTCCAAAGTTTCGAACTTATTCTTAAAACTTTTAAATTAAATAGGATCTCAAATCATCTTAGGAAGCTTTTAATGATGAAAAAGCATTTCTCACATACACCTCTCTAAAACAGATTCCATCATTTACATATAGTGAGAAATTCACTTTCACTTTATTGTGTTACTTTTACACTAGAGAACAATTACTTCTTATAAGCATGTCTACTTAAGTATTGCCACGGTAATAAAAAAAAAAAATGAAGTTAATGGATTATCTTGTCATAAATCTTTTACATGTTAAATTTCTTTGTAGAGTTTCTATTGATCAAAACTAAAATTGAGCTAAACACAAAACTCTTTTATTTACATGATTCACCTCTCACTTTTTTTCATCATATACATTAAGAACTCTCAATTAACTATGGATACGCGTGTATAATTGTGTGTGTGTATATATATATATATATATATATATATATATATATATATATATATATATATATATATATATATATATATATATAATTGTATACTAAATATGAGAAAGTGTAATTCCCCTACTACCAAATTTTCGATTATATAAAAATCTTTCTCTCATCAAATGTCTTCTAAATAATTTCTATTCGGTCGTCGAATCTTAGTATTTTTTTTTTCTAGTTATGAAAATTGGTTGTTAATAATAATATTTTAAATTCACTCGTTTGGTTATTGTTAAATAAACACTCGAGTTCCTCCAAACTTAGTATTTTCTACCTTTTACTTAGTATTTTCTATCTTTTACTAAAATAATCAGTTATTTACTTTCGATTTTATAAAAATGTTATTTAAATTAAAATAACCAATCTACAAAAGTTTTCTCTAGAAAATGTTACTTGGATTTCTGAAAACTATGTAACTTTAATTTTTCGATTGCACTAAAACAATACTATGAATTAAAGGAGTTGTCTTACCAAATTAAAAAAAAAAAGTAATTTCATAATTTTTATTTTTTTAGAAATAATTATTTTTTAAATAAGAAATATTCTTTTATGATAATTAAAAAATATTAAATGATTAAAAGCGTACTGAATGATATTAACTTTTAAAGTAGTATATATGAAAGAACACATTTATATGATGGAAAACTTTATATTCAAGCCACATATGAGTGTTTTTAGTTTTTTTTTTTTTTAAAAAATCATATAAAAACTTTTATCGTGTATTGTTGTTTTGCTTGAAATGGACATAGAGTCTAGCATATGTATATGAGCTAGCCTTTCACCACTGTTCCATTCATCCTCCTTATTTTGTTAGCTTTCACCTTCACCAGCCCTCCTTTCCCACATGCGTTGGTTTTCTTCCTACATATCTTCCTATATATTCAAGCCACATGAGTGTTTTTAGTTTTTTTTTTTTTTTTAAATCATAGAAAAACTTCAAAAAGAATTTACTACTAATTACACCATTTTTAAGAATTATAATTTCTAAACTTTAAAATTCTCAAAATTCTTAATTCTAAAATATGATAAAAAAAATATTTTATAAAACATCTCTTTAACACGGTTTGTTTACAATATTTTATTCTTAATTAGCATCATTCCCCCAAAAAGGTAGAAAGAAAAAAAAAACAGAACTACTTAAAGGGATGGCTAAATTTTGTTTGAAGGATGGCTAAATTTTGTTTGAAACATAAAGGGAACAAAGAGAGAACATGAAAGTAAGAAAAAAACATGGAATTTATTGTGAAGTTGAAAGGGTATGGCATGCCATTCTTTGCAATGACCCTACAGATCAGAGTGTATTTTTCAGATCTCTGTATTTTGGATTTTTTTGGGTCATGAGATCTAAGCTTGGGGGTTATGTTGGTTTGAACTTTTGCTGTGTGAGCTCCTACTTGTGTCCTTCCATATATCATTGATCCATATATTTGAACTAGTTATGTTAGGGCTACTCTTTCAATTAGTTAGAGGGACATGTTCACTTCCATTTATGATTTTATAGCTTTTATTCTTCTAATACATTTATTAAAATATGCATCTTAGTTCTTAGGATATATAGGGTGCAATAATAAGTGTGCATTTGTAAATTATGTACATTTATGTTTTGAATTTATTTCTGCTTAGTTAGTTATACACATATCTTCATAATTTTAAATATTTTCTCTTCCTCTCTTTTTATGTACTTAAATTAAAAAATATTCATGTAATGGAAGGGACTAGTGAGGAAGAATTCTTCCTCTACCCCTATACCCTCTTCGTACACCTCCATACTTATTATTAAAAGACAATTATACCCTTAACTAAAAAGTGTAAAGACAAAAATACCCTTCATCCTCTTCACTCCTATGTTTGGTTCATAGCTCGTCTATTTCGTTCCTTTTACCCAAATTTTCAATTAAACCTTCAAACAAGTCATAGGTAACCAATTTTTGATGTTTCTTAGCAATTAGTAAGTGGTATTATTAATTAGAGTAGTTGATTTGGTGTTTTGACTATCGATGGCGAACTGGGAGTTTTTCCGATCTGGCAGCATGACAACCGGATGAGCTTTATTTGGTTCTCATTTTGTTTTGGAAATGATAAACCGGATGGGGGTGCCATCCGATTATCATTTTTTTTGCAAATGACAACCGGATGGCATGTTCATCCGGTTCACATTTTTTCAATTTTTTTTTTGAAATTAACAGTAACTTTGTGCATTGTGACAGATATAGTTAGAAAAATGTAACTTTGTCCACTATTAAACTGTTCACCTTCCTTTTTTTTTTTTATGTTTACTCCTAATTCCAATTTCCAATTCAGGAATAGTCTATTTTGTTTTGCACGTTCACTCTTCCTCATTGGGTTTCATTTCAAATTCAATTAAAATAAAACTAATTTAATTTAATTAAGGCAAATGAAGAGCCAAATAAGAGTCTCCTTGGCTGCAAGACTCTCTTGTTTTCCACGTTCACTCTTCCTAATTAGGTTTCAATTCAAATTCAATCAAAATAAAACTAAATTAATTTAATTAAGGCAAATGAAGAGCTAAAGAATACAATTTTCTTCCCCAACCAAGGTATCAAATACCTTTCTCTGAACATATATATAACATAGCATTCCAACAATTCATAAAAAAAAATAAAAAAATGAGATTTGACAAGATGGTATTCGGTTCACAACTTACACACCGAATGGCACCTCCCTCCAATTTATCCGGTTTTCATTTTTTTAAATTTAAGAACCGGACAACCAACCATCCGGTTCTCAAATTTCAAAAAAATGAGAATCGGATGGCTGGCTGTCCGGTTCTCAAATTAAAAGAAATGACAACCGAATAGTTGACTGTATGATTCTCAAATTGTAAAAAAAGTTGGAGCTCTTTAATAAAACAGGAATAATTTGGTAATTTTCACAAGGTCACTTTTGGAATTAAAATTTGTTATAGAGGTGCAAGAAGAGGGTATGGGGGTGGAGGAAGAATTCATGACTAGTGAGTCGTGCTTGAAAAGCTTATTAGTCTCTTATTTGGGCCAGAGGTAAAAAATTCTATGGGCCAAGTCCAAAATAAACTACACAACACAGCAGTAGAATAAAATAAGATTTGGTTATTTGCACACCAGATTTTGCTATTAACACACCCATCTTTTCAATTTACTATCATATCCCTTCCCCTACCCATCTCAGTCTCTTGTTACATTGGGGTGGAAAAGAAATTTTCTTCCAGTACTTCTATAATTTTTAAAATTATCATTTTAGCTTTTGTAAAAGTAATTTTTTAGGGAGAAACTTTCTAGAATTTCCAGAACATGATTTTTGGATCAGAATTTCTAAAATAAGGTTTCTGGAACACGTTTCCAAGACACCAAAAATATATTTTAAAACAAGTCTTTTAGAATACATGAAATACATTCAAAATGGGATTTTCCAAAATATAATTGTTGGGACAAGCCTTCCAAAAACATACATAATATCATTTAGGCGAGCTTTAGCTTTCCTATACAAGCTTTCTGAAACATGAAATGCATACTAGAATGCGTTTTTCAAACTAAAATCTCTAAACAAGCTCTCTATGACATATATGATAACTTTTGGAATGACTTTTCAAGAATGAGCGTTAATAAGTTCTCTCTCTTTTCTTCTTCTTCCTTCTAAAGAGTGTAGTGGATAATGAAGGTGCAGCAGTAATTACACAGTGACAGCAATTCGACACACTTTTTTATGTTAGTATAAGGGTGCACTTAGTAATAGTAGACATTCAAAAATAAAAAGCCTGTAGAAAATTGGAATTGGACCGATGGACTAAGACGGGTTCTTCCTATACTTCTATAATATCTTCTGGCATCTTCGTAATTTTTAATATTTCAAGTTTAGACATAAGTAAAAGATAAAAATGTCATTGGTTTATATACTTATGATTTTTTTATTTCTAACGAATTGTAAAATCTATAAGTGATATGTACTTACAGATTCTCCAAGCGTAAGCTTCTCATTAGTAAATACTAAGTTATGGACTACACAAATCGTAAAGAATAATCTTTTTCAAAGAACTTACGGATTATATAGTACGTAAGTTTAAAATAAGGTTATCATGAGTTACGAATTGTGTAATCCGTAAGTAATTTGAAAATCGTAGAAGTTTACGAATTATACAATTCGTAATGAAAAAACATTGCGGATTGTAGCATCTATAAATCCATAAGTGTTCATGAATTACGAATTATACAATCCGCAATGCATTTTTAGAAACACCTGTAATTTATAGATTTTACAATCTGTAAATATTGAATTTTTTCAAGGACTTACGGATAGCACAATCCGTAAATCATTTTATAATTACGGATTATACAATTTTCACTAAAAAAATTAAAAATAACATTTTTATTGAAAAACTATAATTTCAACATTAGCGGATTGTAGAAACCTCAAATGACTTACACAATTTATAAGTAATTTAAAATGAATCCGCAAGTAAATGAGGTGAAGGATATGATTGATTTAAAATATACTTTTAAAAGGCAAAACTGTATGTTAATATATGAAGGTGCAGGAAGGAAGGTGCTATGGGGTGTAGGAAGAAGCTACCCTGGACTAATTATACTCCTTAAAACAAAGGATGAAGTTAGGTGATTCATCTTATGACTTCATTTTTTGATTTCATTGTAGGTTGTTTGATCTAGTTAATAGTGAATTGAGATGTCAAGGGATTAAAAAGGTAAGTATAGATAGCATTTACTTACTATTCGTGTAAAATATATTTTATATACATGAAAAATTACTTGAGAATTTTTTTAAAGATGCGAGGATTCATGGATATCGATAAATCTTTTTATTTATAATTTTAAATAATATTATTTAAAAATAATTCTTTAAATTATGAAGTATAAAAAAATTATTTTAAATATAATTCAAATAAATTTCATAATAAAATATTAATGTAAGTAAATTAGATTTTTCTAAAAATTAAATTTAAATAAGTTAAACCTAAATGTATAGGTCAAATAATAATCATTTTAAAATAATTTTAATTTCATATATTTAAATGTAAATTATATAAATATATAAAATCAAATTATAAATAATTCTTCAATATAAGTAATTAAAGTAAAGTTATTAGTAATAAAAGTTATATATATAATTATTGTTGTTATATATGCAGGTTGCATATGATAATACACCAAAAAGGTAATTAAAATATACATACTTATTATACATATTTTATCAAAATATCTCTAGGTATTTATTAAAAAAATTCATTTCATATTCGTTATGAATCTGACCATGAATATCCCCAAATACGGATTCTTTTATCCATATCTACTAGGGAGGGAAGTCAACCTCATCTTTTCAAATAATAAAAAAATTATTAAAAGTTATATTTATATTTTTATATATACTTATATATTTTATTATTATTGAAAAGTTAAAACATATTATTATTATTAATCTTTATTTATTTTATAAATATAATTTTATTAATACTAATATAAACTAATATTCACATAAGTTTTCAAAGAATTATTAATGTATTTATATTTTTTAAATAAAATGCTGAAAAATATTTGTCTTTTGTATAATTTTTCAGTTTAATATTAAATACATTTTTGTTTTAGATATAGAAATTATTGTAAAGATATTTTTTTCTATATTATACTGGAAAATTATATAAAATCAAAACGCATTTGTACATTTTTTCTATTGAATGCCCATTACAATATAAAGAAGAAATACGTTTTTATTTTGTGTAATGATCTACAGAAATATAGTGAATACACACACTTCCTTAAGACGTATATTCTTCAATTTTGAAAAAAATAACTAAACTAAAGGAGTCTAATTAGGAAAATAAGTTGTGCAAATAACAAAAGAAAAATGTTAGGTCCTCTATCATCCATCACCTGCTCTTCTTTGCTTAGAGAATTTCTTTTTCCACTCTCCATATTTTTCTTTTGTACTTCCACAAGTATTAAAATGTTGACATTGTCCTTGGATTTAAAGTTTTCTTTAAGAAATCTGTCAAATTGTACAATTTAAAACTTAAAAACCTCTACCCAATTACCCAGTTAAGAACATTTGAAAGTCTACTTTCACTTTCACATTGTATAATAAAGTTAATTTCTGTTAATATTATATTTTAAATTATATAATTTAAAAATTTTCTTTTATAAGAAAAATGATTTTTAGATTTTTAAATTTAGAAGTAACTTTCATGTTAGACAACATAAAATTAATTTTGTTTTATAAAAAAGATTTTTCATTACGTAATCCAAAAGACGATTCTTCCATGAATGCAGGACACAACACATGGACAATGGAATGGTGGGCAAGGGACAATTTTATCTTTTACATACTTCATGAAGAATTAACCTTATACAGTTTTGTGGCAATTGCTTCCTGCACCACTTCATATTTTTAAAATATCAATCTTATTCTTAGAGGTATAAAATGACTTTCGGACTTGGTATTGAATTTTAGAGTATAAAAGTCACTTCCATTCTGGAATGATATTTTTGGAGTGTAAAAATACTTTTAAAATTGATATTCTGGTATGAATTTTGGAGGTTTAAAAACGACTTTGGAATTTGATTTTTCGGAATGAATCCTTTTATCTTTATGTATGAATTCTCAAGGACATGATGGAAATTTTCTTCTTTGACGGTGTGCATGATGCAAAATGAGGGGTGCAGGAAGCAATTGCCCAGTTTTATTGAAACTGATTTTGGGTTCTTTCTTCCTCCATACCATGATTTTTTTCATCTAGCTCCAGGCAGTGATTAAGTTTTAACCACTTTGCACAAGTTGATTCACGTATTTGTTGCTAATTTTTTTTACAAACGACTTCCTACTTTTGTCATGATCTTAATAACAATAAAAAATCATTTATGCTTTTAGTCCTTTATTATTTCTATACCAATTACGCTTTTATATTTCAAAAGTAAATGAACTTAATTTTCATGCCACTTTTCTTCTTTGTGGAACTTTAAATTATTATTATTTATTTAAATATTTAAAATTTTATCATAGATATGAAATATGAAATAACTGCAATCTTTTAGAAGTAAAAGATTTAATAAAAAGAATCATCAAACTTTTATTGATTGCAAGATTAAGGTTCAAAGAGGTAGATGTTTGTTTATTTATTACTTCGAGTTTTAAAAGTTCTACTTAGAAAATTGTTTAAAACAATTTGATTGATTCAATGCGGACATTATGAGTGGAAAGTGGGAATGTAAAGAATTTATAATGAAAAAAAAAAATTGATACAATCGAATTCATTTAGTTTTAGGGGAGCAATTGTGCAAAAATGGACCACATCTTATGACATGGCCTTATGACGCATATTTAAGTTTTCTTGCCAAATTGCAATATGTGGATCTAAGTTGGTTATACTTTTCAATCTACGTTTGTTGCTTATCTAAACCACATGCAAATTTTAAATGCCATAAACTACCAAATTATCAAAAAAACCCTCTGACTTTTGAAATAAAATTTGTATTTGTGGGAGAACACGACACATTGGTGTACAATTTTCTCTATAGAATGAAAAATATAGAAAATAGTTGTAGAATGAGTAATCAAGTTGACTTAAATAAAATAAATAAAAAGGAATGAGTGAATGAGAGGCACAGAGGCACATATACATGTTCTTGGGTTGGGCCTAGTGGATTTGTGTGGCCATGAGTCCTCTTGTTGCTTGCAAGTGGTGTGGAATCTAAAATGGAGAATTTTTAAGGTGGTGTTCATCCCTCCCATCATAATCACATAAGTAAAGAAAACTACACCTTGAATAGGACAAATTAAATCTCAAATAAAAATGTTTTTGCAATCATTACAAACAAAGATCATGTCACAAAAATTAATTACACTTGTAAAGAAGTAATTGTGAAGGGTAAAACCTAAAAGATGACCAGATTGTCAAAGTGGTGCTCCTTTGACATCAAATAGAGTCAAAAGTACTCATAACAAATACACTAACTTTATCATCAATGAATGCCTTTTGACCCAAGTGCATGAGAAATTCACTAAAGAAATATGCACCCTTCTTGATTTTTGTGTTATCCCCAATTCACATTATGAAGTATCTTCCATGTTTTCATATGGAATTACATGGGACCTCTTTGTTAGGTCAGCAAAAGCCAATCTTTGCTGAACTTATACTATGACTAATTGTATGTTTTTCATCAAAATAAGGAATTGCTTGTTGATTGGTTAATTTAGTCCACTTCAATGTTTTAATTGCTGGTACAATTTTTTAAGGTTGTTTCAAAGTCAACATATTAGATGATGATGAATATATATATATAACTCTTGGCATGTCTTGGAGACTGAAATTGACATTATTATTATTATTTTACAGTAAAAGGAGGGTTCTAATATAAAAGTTACATATAAGAGTTCAATTGGTCAGAAGTTCAAATATAGAGAAATACTTGTTCCGAAAAGTTTTAACTCTTTTTAGATTATCAATAAAATATTTTTAAACTTTTGTCTTGGTCTTCGAAAAAAAAGTATATAACAAGTTTTTTTTTATCAAATAAAGTTGACATAATCAAGGATACAAATGAATATAAAATAATATTTTTCAGGGTAAAATGGTAGATGTGATCTATCATATAAAGAAATATGAAAAATAATATTATATTCCAAATCAATAATTATAATAGACAATACACAACAGATATTTAGTCTATTCCAGTTCAAGTGGTTATTGTGATTAGTCCTATTTTACTATAGGTTTCATACGTAAAGTCTCAATAAACAACTACATTGCTGAGTGAATAAAAATAGAAGTCTTTCCCTATTTTAAGTCAATATGAACAAATTTACTCATTAGTGAGAATCCACACGTAAGATTCTCCACATCACCATTATTACTAACAAACAGTATTTTATAATAATAATATTATTATTATTAATACCAAAAAACGTTAAAATAATGATTACATAATTAAGGTCAATAAAATAATATAACTTTATATTGATTATATTTTGATATAAAATTATGTGACTTTTACAAAAGTTAATAACACTGATGATGTTCACTTTAAAATAATCCAACATAAAAATAGGAAAATGATAAAAAATAAAAGGAATTTGAAATATATTTAAAGGGAAAAAATATTTGGATTTTTATTATATATATGAATTGAAATAATAAGGGCTAAAAGTATGACAATGTTATCTGTTTAAAATATTTCACAATAAAAATAAATTACATTAAATTTAAATTATTTATTAATTTAAATTGATTTAATTTTAAAATTATTTTTCTAGATAACATAATTTAAATTTTGATTTTTTATTTTCTTAATAGAATATTTAGTAATCACAGAATATAAAAGTTATTTTAAAATTAAAAATATTTAAAAATTATAAAATATAAGTTATTGATGTTTATTGGTTGGAACTATCATTTGTCAAAATTTGTAAAGATACGTTTACTTGTCAATAAACATTTTCTTATTAAAATCAGTTGAGATTATTTTTTATCGATGTTTCAAATAATATTAATTAAAGTATTTTTTTTATGTTGGTAATTAAGATGGTTTCTTCACCAATTTTTAATCAATGTGGATAGAAATATTATTTAGCGTGACATGGCCAAAACAAATCATAGTTAAGCTGGTTAAAAATTATCAAGTTGATACTAAAAATGAAGTACCAACCAATTTTGGGCATAAGTTAATGTTGGTAACATTGATTTAAAAAATTCCTCGAAACACGAAAAAGAAAAAAAATATTCTGATAGATGTCAACCAAAGAAGTCTAGCACCCACTGACAAAAAAAAAAAATAACCCAACTAACATTGGTAGAAAAGATTTTTGAAAAATATTGAGTGAGAAATAACTATAACCTACGTGGTAATTATGATTCATTTCGACCTAAAACAAACTTCCATTTACACCAATTATAAAAATAACCTCAACCTAGCAATGTTCCAACCTTAATCGAGTTGGCAATACCTGACTTTAGTCAATGACAATTTTTTGAGATTGACCAAGTTGGTGATGCTTTATCCTTGATTGAGCTAGTAATATCTTAGTCGAGATTAATCCAACATTGCTCTCGAGATTAAGTTGATAATATTCCAATTCTATAAAAAAAATGAAGAAAAAAAGAAAAATATATAAAAAAGATAACACTAATAATTTCAAATTCTGAGATTTAAAAATATATAATTTTACATAATCAAATTATTATCATAAATTTTGTATTCAACCATCATATTTTTTTCATAAAATGCTTCAAATTATTTATAAAAAGGGTTTTTTTCTAAAGCTACTTTACCAAGACAAAACCAACAACACCCTAATCGAGAAAAAAATATGAAAATAAAAAATATAAATAACTAAGTAAACAAAATATAAAAAGTTATAAATTCTTAAATGTTTCTAGATCAAATTTAAAATTTTTCATTTTAAATATTTAAATTATTCAAATAAAATTTTAAAATTTCAATTTTTAAAAACTTTATACTTAATCAACACATTCTATTATAAGATATTTCAAATTATTTCAAAAACAAAGCACTCTCTAAAAATTTGTTATTCATACACACTACATAACTACCTATTAACTAAAGGAAATTAAATCTTAAGTGTTGTTAGGCAGACAGGGGCACTATCACCTAAAGCTCGAGGTTCCAATTGTCAGAATAAGTGATTCAAAATAAAGTTAGCCCCAACCAAACATCAACAATAATAATAATGGAATAAAATAGCAGGTTTTGTCCTTAGTGGACAATCTCTACCTCTAGCTGCAGCAGTAGATGGCAAAGCTTGTCATGGGGTCCTTTGATGCTTCCTTGTTGCTTTCGTCGTTTCTTTGCACTTTAATGCTTTTTATATTTTTGGACTAACCATTTTTGCTTCCAATTCTTTACTTTCAGTTTCTTAACCCCTTTTTGTCTCGCAGGAATAACTGAGACAGACAGCAACATGACCCAGCTTGAATTTTGTCTACCACACCTTTCAATTCTCTTCTTCTGGCTGTGAATAATTTAAGAATATTTGCTTCTGACATTAACATTTGATCATTGTATGTGTCCACGTTGTGTTCATAATACCTTGAATCATGGTCGCTTCAAAAACAATTTATACCACAATTATTGTCTATTTGTTTTAAGTGTTTTTGTGAAAATCAAGGAGGCTGTTCATGAAAAAATGAACCATATAAATTCTTGTTGTGTTGTAGAGGGAAAGCAAAAAAACAACTGTCTCTTTCAGAGATTTTACTAATTCAATATTTTGGACATACTAATTAGTTAAATGTATAACTTATAAGTGAGGGCATCCTTATGATCCAAGTTAGGGTTTGGTCATATGAACCAACAAAAATGTCATTATTGTATCATCATTTTATATTCTAGCTTTTCAATTCCGTGGCATGACTAATCACTTAGATGTGATGTGAATAATGTTGATAGGTAGGTAGGTTTGAATCGAATTCAAATGAAAATAAACTTTGGATCAATCAATTTTTATTAATTTTTTTTTAACACAATCTAAATCAAACCTATCAATCCAATTCGATTAACAGGTGGTTGTTTTCAATTGTGAATCGGATTCTTTATCGTGAGAATGTATGAAATTATAGACGGGGAAAATAAAAAAGGAAAAAGAACATTATTTTTTAGAAAAGTACACTGTAAATTAAATAACAAAAAATAATAAAAAATATATTGTATCATAAAACTTCACTCCATCACAACATTAATTTGTTTAGAGTTTACTGAAGTAGTGATATAAATTTAATACTTACAATAAATCATCATTAAATTCAATTTTTGGTATTTGTCAAGTACACGTTTAAGTGATTCAAATTATCATATAAAGTTTAACATACCAAATAATGGTATTAGCTTTTAATACTTAAGAAAGATTGAATAAACAAGGTTTTATCACTTGACTATTCTTTCAAAGGAACACCTCACTTAGAATATCTTGTGACTTCCATATCAACATTTCTTAAGATGATATTTGATGAAGAAATTACAAATAATAATGAACATAGTTGAAATACTAAAATTGTTAAAATACTATTAAGTAACTAAAAGTGAATTTTGTGAAAAAGAAGAAAAATTAAAACTAATAAAAAATATTAAGAGATTAAAAATAAGTTATATAAAAAAAAGAATGAGGAAGTAAAAACATAGTTTGACATACATTTATATCTAGATGTCAATGTCGAAGTGACTGATGACATAATAACTCTTGTGACTACCGAATCTATCATTTAGTGGTAATAGTTAACAATCAAGACTAACTTTATTCTCCCAAAAATAAATATGACTTATAATGCAAAAGCTATATATTTTACAATAACAGTGGTAAAAAAAAAAATATTGATATTTTGGTAAATAAAAGGATCAATATAATATCAGTTCCTACAATAACTAATATGAAATCTGTATTTAACATTAATTCTTATAGTAAATGATGTTGTTCATACTTTCTACATAGTTGTAATAAGAATAGTTGTTAGATGTTGGAGCAACTGAATGTAATTTTTGATATTGTCACACTATTAAAATTTAAGTAGAGTGATAAATCTTGTCAAATTTTTTCTTTGTTCTTGTTCTATGTGCAAAACACCAAATGACACTTTATCATAAAGAAATGACACACCATTTGAAGGAGTTGAATACCAAAGAGGCGAGCAACTTAATCGCTAGTTTGGGACTGAGCAATCCTCCTCCAGCGATTGATGTTGTAGGTATTATGGTTATCAAACTCATGAGTTGACTCGTAAACTCATTACGTTTTCACCATCCTTGACTAAATTAACTTGATAACAAACTTTTTGGAGTAAACTTGGTAGACTCAAAAGCAAACTCGGTGAACTCAGCCAAACTAACGAGTTGGGAAAAAAGGCCCAAAACAACCCACACATTGATCGTTTCACTTAGTTCAATTTAGGGTTTTCATACCTTCTTTAAACTGGATTGCATTGTGTTCAATTTAGGTTCTCGTGTCCCTGCTTGGATTTGTCGTCGCCTTACTATGCGTCGCCATCTGGGTTTGCCTTACCTCACAGTCTTGATTTGTCTGTCTTAACATTGTGTCTTTGCGTTGTGTTGTTGTTTGTCACCATCTGGGTTCATCTCACCTTATCATTTGATTCTTCTATCTTCGCACCGTCTTGCTTCAATCGAAGTTGTCGTCTTTGTGGATTGTGTTTGCAAGTTGCGTTCTCCTCCACGAACTAATACTAGTGAGTGGGTTTTTTTTTTTTTTTTTTTAAGGTAAGTTCATTTTTATTTCTTTGTTTGATTGTTTTTCATTTTAATTTGTAGTGTGACTTAATGGAATAAAATATAAATTGATATTGCAATTGCAATTTTCTTTAGTAGCAGTGTTGTAAGTTTTAAAGTGTCGTGAAGTGGTTCAAATTTTGCTGGTGGGAATGTTGGCACATCATCTTCACTTCCACCTAAAAGTAAAAATGATGTGAATGGAAACATGAAACAAATGTTTAGGAAATGAAAAGAAAGTGAAATGTAACTATTGTTTAAAGACATTTAATGGAGACATTTTCAAATTCAAACATCATCTTGTTGGAACTATATATGATTATGAACCTTGTGCTTTAGTACTAAGATTGTTACATATTTTTTTTTACCAAACTTTATGTTTTCCTTTGGATAAAATTAAAAGTAATTTCTTTGTTGTCTTAGTAAATAGGAGAAAAAAATATGGTGCAAACTATAACATAAATGTAGTGGATACAATGAAAGTTGTCTTAGATGTTAAGGATGCCTCAACAAAGAAAAGAAGGTTGAATAAGTTTGAACAAATTGATAATGGTGAAGTGAGTGAACAAAGTTTTACTATTAACAAGATGTTTAAAAATAAATCTAGTGATGGTGTTCAAGCTACTCTAAATCAATTATACAAGGAAGATGATAAAGAAAAAGTTGATGCTTAAGTTGCTAAATTTTTCTATACAAGTGCCTTTCAATTTAATGTTATTAAAAATCTAGCCTTTTAAAAAATGTGTGACATGATTGTGAAATATGGTGTTGGCTATAAATCTCCATCATATCATGATATTAGAGAGAAACTTTTGAAACAAGAAGTGGACAAAATTGATGTATCCTTCAAGAGTACAAGGATGAGTGCTAGAGAATAGGTTGCACAATTATGTCTGATGAGTGGAAAGATAAGAAAAAAACATTAAATTAGTAATTTTTTTGTGAAAAGTATTAAAGAAACTATGTTTCTTTACTCATTAGATACCTCTAATATTTCAAAAAAATTTGATAAAGTATTTAAAATGTTGGATGATGTTGGAGAGTTTGTTAGAGAGGAGAATGTAATGTAGGTAGTTACTGATAATGTTGCAAATTTCAAGGCAGTTGAAGAGTTACTGATGCAAAAGAGGAAGCATTTATATTGGACTCTATGTATTGCCCATTGTATTAATTTAATCTTTGAAGATCTTGAAAAACATTTGAAGGTCCGTGAAGTAATCATCAAGAAGGGAAGAAGGATCATTATCTTCATTTATGGTAGAACACTGCAAATTAACATGTTGGAAAAGTTTACAAGGAGAATAAACTTGTAAGGCCTGGAATGACTAGATTTTTCTCAACTTGACTCTAACTTGTCTTCATGAAATGAAAGCATCATTGATGAACATTTTTAGCTTTGAAGAGTGGAAAGCAAGCAAGTTTGGAAAATCACAAGAAGGGAAAAAGTTCAACATGTGGTATTAGATAGTAAGGTTTGGAAGTACGTAAGTATATGCTTAAAAGTTGTTGCTCTTCTTTTGGTGGTCCCTTGATTGGTGGATTTGGATACAAAACCTGCAATGGGATTCATATATGAGGAGATGGACTGTTCAAAAGAGAAGATTAAATGCAACTTTAATAATACTAAGAAAAGGTAACATAACATTTCTAAACTTTTTATCATTTTAAATTTAGTTACTCATTTGTGTAATTATTTATAATATAACATAATTGGTACTTTCATAATTATGAACCTTTTTGAAAAATCATTGATCAAAGATGGGATAATCAACTTCATAGGTCTTTGCATGAAGTTGCCTATTACTTAAACTGCCACTTGCAATGTGAACCAACCTTTAAAAATGATGATCTTGAGGTGAAAGAGGGTTTGCATATATGCATGAAAAGATTGGTTAGATGATGTTACGGAAAGTAAAAGAAACAATTTGCAACTTCTTAATTTTCACAATGTTAGAGGATTTTTTTTTTCTATGGAAGATGCAAATGATTGTAGGAAAGCTATGCTCCATAATTAAAGAAGTTTGTAATTCGAGTTTTGATTTTGACTTATAGTTCTTTAAGGTGTGAGCGTAATTGGAACTCATTTGAAAATGATAATTCAAGTTCATTAAATTATTTAAGGTTTTTAATTTTCTTTATTTAATTTATATATTTACTAAAATTTCATATTTAATTATAGGTTCATACAAAAATCAGAAATCTTTTGCACCGTAAAAACTGAATGACTTGGTCCATGTGATGTATAACTTGAAGTTGAAAAATAAACAAATTAGAAAAATTGTTGCTCTCCCATTTATGACATCGAGTCTGATGATGAATGGATAACTGAAGAAGAAGATAGTGTTGAGGTTGAGCATACTTGAGTTGAAGGTAATGTTGAAAATGTTGACTTAGCTAGAACAAGTTTAAATGATCCAACTCTAGATAGACATGCACTTGATCTTGATATAGTTTTTTTAAGACAATGTTGACGAACAAGTTCCATTTGGAGAAGAACATGATGGTGATGAAGATGGTGGAGATGATTTCATTAGAGGATCAAATGAAGGAGACCTATAAACTTCATAACATTTTTGTTTCTTTGGTTATTTAATTATTATCTTATTGTTGGTGTATTGTATGAACTTATTTATTTTAATATTATGGAATTGGTATCATGAATGTTTGTCTTTAATGTTAACATTTTTTTTATGAAATACACTCTTATGAGTCTATAAGTCAGGTTTACGAGTCAAGTTTACATAACTCTCATGAGCTATGCAGACTCTCGGGTCTGATAGCCATGACAAGTATACCTTTTGGCTAGGTGCAACTTAAAAGGGTAAGAAATGAGATGTTAAATTAGACTGGATGGATAGGAGAAACATGAGGGAAGTGAAGTCCTTATGGGATTCTATTCTCCCACCAAACCCACAATATAATGGAAGTCGACAACACAACTTTAATGAAGCTTAGCTTAGTGAGTGTGTGCATTGATTTTCAATTTCCTTCTTAAACTTAAATATTCTAAGTTTTTTATAAATTTTTTAATATAAAACACAACATGTATTGATTCTTAGAGGGCACATATTAAGTGCATTCAGTTTTAATATTATTTTTGTACAAATAAATTTGTGGTTTAAGGATTGAGAAAAGTAGAACAAAAGTTGAAAAATGAAAATCAAGAAGATGAAAGGTCAATTCACATATTTAAGAACCAATCAATTCCTCTTATCGTAATAGAATTAGTCAATTCCTCTTATCATAGTTCTCTAAAAACTCAGATCCATGCTTGGACAATTAACTAATTCAATTAATCAATTAAACCAGTAATGAGTCAAATCAAAATATCATTCAATATAATTCGTATGTAATTATGAAATCAAGATTCAATTGATTCCTAATTTGATTTCTAAAATTAGAAACACAAATTATAATTATAAAGTGCAAATCCAATATTAGAGAGAAGATCTTATAGCTTTAAAGGGTGGATACAAAATCAATTCGAATTGTTTAGTTTGATTCTCAAGAGTTAGTTCTCCATGGATGAAGAGAAAAAAACATAAAGGAGAGAAGAAGAGGAAGAGAAAATTTTAAAAATGAGAGAAAGAGAGTTGACCCATGCAAGGTGTTAGATACACATGGTATTCTTTCTAGCCCACAAGAATGAGTCTTTTAGGGTGTTTGAGGTATTATGCAAAAATGTACATATAGAACAAGGTTTTTGTATCTCTAGCATCCGAAGTGATCACGACACTCAATTTGAAAATGGAGAGTTTAAGAAGTTTCGTGATTTCTCTTAAAACACCTTAACAAAATGGGTTATGGAATGAAAGAACATAATTCTCTAGGAGATGGTCAAAATCATGTTTTATCAATAATTTTTTGTCAAAGTACTTCTAAGAAGGAGTAGTAAACACTGCTTGTTACATACAAAATATAGTATTGATCAAATCTTGTTGGAAAAGACTCCCTATGAATCGTGGAGAAAAAGAAACACAACATTAGTCATTTTCATGTTTTCGGTTGTTCTTGTTATACCCTAACATCAAGTTATAAGGAAAAAGTCCAACACCTTAGAATTTTGATTAAGTGCTAAAAATAGTAAGTTTAAAACATGGTTATACTTTGACTATAAGATGGTAGCTTTGTGTAAACAAAAAATCATGTAAAATGCAAGTGTATTGTTTGAGAAACGATATAATACTTTGTAGTATTGTTTTTTTTACATTGACTTCGAACAAATATGGCTAGATAATAAGCATATAGAAATATAGAAAGCTAACCTAATACTGCACAAAACATATATGCTTATTTTATGTTGTAAGGATTAATCGTATGCCAAAGAGATCCGCTATAGAAAGCTAGCCAATATCAACATCAAAAGGTCTCTTAGAGTTCACGCTACAATTGCTTATTCTCTACAAATCCCTTACCTTAGAACATCAACAAGAAGGCTACTTGCCTCATACGACTATGCATACGTAGGCAAAATCAAGCCAAGACACACTATTCAAGGAAAGATAACGTTATCCAGTTATTGGGAAGATTACATAAAAGAATAATAGAGCATTTAATGTTATGTAAAGTGCATTTAATGCATTGTTGTTAAGCAAACTCATTAGATGAAGTAAGTACATAAAAGAACTTAAGCTAATTCAATGGGCAAAAATGGATTCACAATAGTCACTTTCTTCAAATGTTATATAAAGTAACTCAAGGAGAAGAAGAAAGCGATAAACCACATTGTATAGTGTTGAAACGTTGATCAATTTTTTGTGTCCATCTACAACTTCATAGAAGAATATTGTTTGTGTTTCATCATCCAACTAGAAGAGAGTATACAAGTATCATACATGTCAATTGATGATCAAATGCTCAATTGAAGAAAAACTAGCAATCAATTGATCACCTTTTACATAATTTCTTTGTTAGACAAAAAGTTCAACGTCCTGCATTTTTTTTAAGTGCTTACACCAATAAGGCATGGAGAAACTCTTGATAAATTTAAGATTAGATCATACAAGTGCATCATTTTCCAAACAATAAGAGCACTATGCTAACCAACCACAATGTTTTATAGTTAAAAATTGAAGATCAAATGATAACTATAACTAAAGACCAAGCTAACACATTCATGAAAAATATTTATGAAGCTTGAGTCCATATTAACATAGAATTTCTTCTACATTTGTTCCCATGGAAATTTGTGCCAAACATCAACATTTAAATATATCTTAGGATTAGAACAAAAGTTGCTACATTCTTCAACTCTCCTAATGATGGAATGCACTTCTTCTCCTTCCTTGTTTTGACATTTTCTTTAGATGTAGATTGGAGGAAGGTGGCAGAATTTGGTGGAGGAAGGTAGAAAATTCACAGTTCGTATGAAGTGGAGAAGGAAATAGGTCTACTATAAGGTTAAGACAACACACTACGTGGAGTCTAGGATTAGATCTAAGTATAAGATTGCCCTAAAGAGAGCATAAGAATAAGTGAGGCACCACTTCAATGTAATCTCTCTACTCATTCAATGTTAACATCCTAGGGTTACAAATATGAAAGGGAAAATTTGAAATTCAAACCCTAGGTTATAAAAATACTCTCAAATGAAAGTTTAAAATGTGTCACTTATAAATCCTCTCAAATGAGAGTGTGACACATGACCACTCACACATTCCTTGCCATGGTCACGCCTCTTATGTCTCCAAAATCCTTTCCAATGAGAGAGTGACATGACGCACTTAAAACCCTCTCAAATGAGAGAGTTGTATGTGGCAAGTCATGTTATCCATGCATATGCACATCTTTTTCAAGGCTTGGATGTCTAGGGTTTACATTGGGCTCTAGGAAGCCCAATTTTAACCCTAAACAGACTACTCTACCTTATTCTAACCTGAATCTACTCATGACCCAAATACAAGGTCTAAAATCCTATTCTACTCAGTCCAAAATACAATAAAATCCTATTATTGTATAAATTTTAGTTAATTTTTTAATGAATTAAAGGTCTTCTTCTTGATGCTCCATATTCTTTATAGTTATCTTTTCAAGGTTGATTTTGGACCCAAAATACTGGTTGGAGGTCCAAGCAACCTTAAATAGGCCTAAATTCTCTAACTAAGGTGGTTGGGTTGTCATCACCTAACACAAGCTATTTTAAACTCTGGCCCAACTATTTGTCCCAGCTATCTCTCCTGTACAATGTGCACTTTTAACCATTATTTAGTGTAAAAAGTTTTGCTACCAAGGAAGATAAGCACTACCAATTATCTGTAAAATTGTGTGAAGAAGAGAAGAGAAATTAATGTTGCATGTCATACATTTAGTGCTTCACAACATAAAAGTTCATCAGATGATAGAAAAAGAAGGAAGACAATGAAGAAAGTTTAAAGCTACTCAATCGCTAGAAAGAGAATGCAATAACTACTTTTTCCAAGCCTATATAAAATGTACTTCGAAGAGGAAAAAAAAGAAGAAACATAATTTGCAAGTGCTAAAACTCTGTTAAAATTTTTTGTCTTATAAGTTTTGTAAGAACACAGTTTATGTTCATCCTAGCAAACAAGTAGAGAGAACTTAAATCTTCTGTACATCGAAAGATGTGACCCTCTCTAATAAGCAAAAAGTATGATCTGTTAATCACTAAGACATTGTACTATATTGAGCCAGGAGTTACTTGTGAAATAATACTGCATTAAGCTAGAAGTGGCTTTTGAAAGAATATTGTACTAAGTCAAAAGTGACTTGGGAAAGAATACTGTATTGAGTCAGGAGTGGCTTGGGAAATAACATTACATTGTACTTCACAATGATAGTCTTCATAGTTGAACTTGGTTGGTTGGTCAAGAACTAGAAATAGTTTGTTGCAATAGACAAACCAATATAAAAATACCGAGTATGTGTTTTGTCCTTAATCTCTTACATTGCATGTATAACTGCGCATACTCAAATGATATAAGCGAAAAGTTACAAAAGTGAAAAACACAATTCAACCCTGCCTTCTTATGTTAATTCCTGTCACATTCTTAAGCTTAGCCAGCAGTGGCTGCTATTCAAAGAATACTCATTAAGCCAGGAGTGATGTGGACATCCAAGCTCAACTTCACAAGACCCATGATGAGAAAGCCGAAGTCCTCGAAATGAAAAATGAAGTCCAGGATCCAATTCAAGACTTAAGTGGGTCCATGACTAGAGGAAGACTTAGGAAGATCCAAGAAGTTTTGCAGTACAAGGTGACCCATCTGCTGAAGGCTCAACTATTGAGGGACAATCATATAGAGTAAACTAGATTGATTATATATCTAATGGCCTTAAAGAACTAAGAGAAGGGCTAGTAAGGATCTTAATTTATTTTATTTTATTTTTATTATCTACTTCCAAATGAGACAGACTCATATCCTTCATGTGTATTTAAACATTTTTGGAAATTTAGATAGAGAAATGATATATTTTGCAAACTGATGAGAGTGAATCTCCTGGATTCTTGGCTGAACCAACTCTTAGACTTATCAAGGGTTTTTTATTCCCTTGTGGCGTCTCTGCGGCTTATCTTCTTCTATAGAAGTGGCATTGCTTATCCCTATCACCTATTTTCTTGAAACCCTACGTTCTAATAAATTCAAGCTCCTATCCTAGATTGGTCCGTTTTTAAATCCCAACAGACAGGTTCACATCAATTGATTTCAAAGCTCAGTTTTAGGGCAAGGATTGAGATGGCTTGGAGAAATTGGTAAAATCTTTATTTTAATTTTATTGTCAATATCATTGTAAGTTAGTGGCTGAACCATTGTAAAAGTAAGAAATTAAACAAAAAAACAAAAAAAAAAATAAATTGTTGTGGTTGAATGGTTCATGTCATTAGAACATAAACTCAAGTGTTCATGAAGTGATATATTGATTGCAATTGTGAAGGATTGTTACTATACTTGTTAGGTCATTAAAATTGTCGTCAAAGAGTTTCTGTTTATCCCATCTTTGTGTTTGTTGCCCTTATATATATATATATATATTTAGAATTACTCTTACTGGATGGATTATTCTTGAAAAGGTCTTGTTGATTTGGTTAAGAACTCAAGGAGAACACAAAGATTGGAAAAAGGAAAGAGAGATATATTATAAAAAAAGTCTAAACTGAGTGCATACACTTGAGTGTTGAGTTTAAACACGCGAGGAAGAGGTAGTGACAATATATTACTTGTTACTTCTAATCAATCTTTTTTTTAATTAAAGTATGTCAAGTGCAAGAGCTAATCCTTCCTCTTCAGAAATCACTCTTTCAGCACCACAAATACAAGCCTTAACTCAATATTTGGAGAGATTAATGAGACGACAGAAAAATGAGTTTTTTTTTTTTTTAATTAAAGTATGTCAAGTGCAAGTGTTAATCCTTCCTCTTCAGAAATCACTCTTTCAACACCACAAATACAAGCTTTAACTCAATATTTGGAGAGATGAATGAGATGACAAAATGATGAGCTCCACAAGAGGTTGGACCAAATGACAAATAGAGACAATCATGAAGACAATAGGAGGAGAAGAAGAGATAATGATGGTGAACCGCGTCAAAATAAAATGCAAGGAGTAAAGCTTAAAATTCCTCCATTTAAGGGAAAAGGGGACCCAGAAGCATACTTGGAGTGGAACTAAAAATTGAACATTTATTTTCCTGTTACAATTACACTGAGGAGTAGAAAGTTAGGATGACAACAACTGAATTTTCTGATCATGCACTCATTTGGAGGAACATATATCGAAAGGAGAGGCGAGAAATGAAGAACCAATTGTAGACACTTGGGGTGAGATGAGAAGTATCATGAGAAAAAGATATGTTCCAGCTAGTTAAAATAGAGATTTGCAGCTTAAACTCCAAAAATTGACTTAAGGCAACAAGAGTGTTGAAGAGGATTTTAAGGACATGGAGGTTATCATGATTAGAGCTAAAATTGAGGAAGATAATGAGGTGACTATGGCTCGATTTTTGAGTAGTTTAAATAATGATGTAAGAGATATTGTAGAGCTGCAAGAATATGTTGAGATGGAGGATTTGTTACATAAGGCCACTCAGGTTGAGCAACAACTCGAGGAAATATCGCAAGAAGGAACTTTTCCAACTTCAACCCAAGTTGGAAGGATAAGTCCAGGAAGGAAGGATCCTCATCCTCCAAATTTACTGATGCGGTTCCATATGGAAAATCTCTAAAGAGTTACAACGAGAAGACCACTAAAACCAGGGATGTAAAGTGCTTTAGGTGTTTGGGAAGGGGGCATATTGCTTCTAAATGTTCTACTAAGAGAATCATCATCCTTAAGGATAATGGAGAATGTACTAGTGAGTCTTCAGGTAGTGAAGAAGATGAGTAGGAAGAAATAGAGATGGAAGCAATGAAAGGTGATTTATTGATGATTAGGAGGTTGTTGGAAGTCAACTACACGCTTTAGGCCAATCTTAAAGAGATAACACTTTCCATACCAGATGTTATATCAATGGAAAATTGTACTCTTTGATTGTTGATAGTGGAAGTTGTACCAACATGGCTAGCTTTAGATTGGTGTCCAAATTAAATTTCGAGACGAAGCCACATGTTAGGCCATACAAACTTCAATGGCTTAATGAAGATGAGAGTTTTTCGTGAATAAACAAATGGAGGTGTGTCTTTCTATGGGACAATATACTGACAAGGTGCTATGTGATGTGGTTTCAATGGAGGCAAGTCATATCCTATTAGGGAGACCGTGACAATATGATATGGAGGTGTGTCTTTCTATGGGACAATATACTGACAAGGTGCTATGTGATGTGGTTTCAATGGAGGCAAGTCATATCCTATTAGGGAGACCGTGACAATATGATACAAGGACAATTCATGATGGGTTCACAAATAAGATTTATTTCATACACAATGACAAGAAAATTATTCTTAAACCATTATCTCCTAGAGAGGTTTGTGAGGATCAAATAAAATTAAAAGAAAGAAGAATTCAAGAGAAAAGAGTGAAACACATAAAAAGAGTGCAAAGAAAAAAAGTGAAACACATTATCAAGAAGGTAAGAGTGAAACACTTGAGAGCAAAATAATTTGTTTGGTAAGAGAGAGTGAGGTGAAGAAGGTGTTGATGACCAATAAACCACTTTACTTGTGGTATTACAAAAATAATGTTTTTATTGCTAACAACTCTAATGAACTTGTTGTTCCTGCTAGTGTTGAGTTTCTTTTGTAGGAATATAAGGATGTGTTCTCAAAAGAAATCCCAAATGGACTACCACCATTAAAAGGAATTGAGCACCACATTGATCTCATTCCTAGAGCTTCCTTACCCAACAGACCAGCTTACAAGAACAATCCACAAGAGACTCAAGAAATTCAAAGACAAGTTGATGAATTGATGAACAAAAGGTGGGTGCAAGAGAGCATGAGCTCATGTGTTGTTCCCGTGATATTGGTGCCTAAAAAGGATGAGACTTGGAGGATGTGCACAGTTTGCAGGTCTCAATAATATCACAATCAAGTAACAATATCTTATTCCCAGGTTAGATGTTCTCTTTGATGAGTTACATGATGCTTTGTGTGTTTTCTAAGATTGATTTGAAAAGCGGGTACCATCAAATTAGGATAAGGGAAGGGGGTGAGTGAAAAACTGCATTTAAGACTAAGTATGGTTTGTATGAGTGGCGGGTGATGCCCGCACTTTTATGAGATTAACGACTTGGGTAAGTTTGTTGTGGTATATTTTGATGATATTCTGATTTATAGCACTAATATTGATTTACATGTTAAACATTTGAGTGATGTGATGAATGTTCTCAGAAAATAAAAATGATTTGCTAATATTGAAAAAATGTACCTTTTGTACTAATCATGTTGTATTTTGGGATTTGTTGAGTGCTAAAGGGGTACAAGTGGATGGGAAAAAGATTAAGGCCATTCAAGAGTGGCCTACACCTAAAACTGTTAGGGATTTTAGTACCTTGGCTGCACCTTTTAATGAGATAGTTAAAAAGCATGTGAGATTTAAGTGGGAAGAGAAATAAGAGCAAGCCTTTGCTGTCCTTAAGCATAGGCTAACTAATGCTCCCATTCTTACATCATCAAAGTTTACAAAATCTTTTGAAGTTGAATGTGATGCATCTAATGTGGGTATTGAGGCTGTTTTAATTTAGGAGGGACACCCAATTGCTTATTTTAGTGAGAAATTGAATGGGCTACCCTAAATTATCCCACTTATAACAAGGAATTGTATGATTTAGTGCGTGTATTACAAACTTGGCAACATTATCTTCGGTCCAAAGAATTTGTAATTCATAGTGGTCACGAATCCCTTAAATATTTGAAAGAACAAGGTAAGTTGAATAAGAGGCATGTCAAGTGGGTTGAGTTGCTTAAAAAAATTTTATATGCCATTAAACATAAAAAAGGAAAAGGGAACATTGTTTTTGGTGCATTATCTAGAAGACATGTATTACTCTCTACTCTTAAAACTAAAATTTTTGGACTTGAAACTTTGAGAGAGATGTACTTGCATGATGCTGAATTTTTTGAAATATATACTGCTTGTGAAAAGGTGTCTCAAAATGGATACTATACGCATAATGATTACTTGTTTAAAGAGAAAAGATTATGTGTGTGTAAGTGTTCTATAAGGGATTTATTAGTAAAAGAGACACATGAAGGTGGTTTGATGAGACATTTACGGGTACAAAAGACTTTAGAAACATTGCATGAGCATTTCTATTGACTCTGTATGAAACATGATGTGCATAAATTTTGTGACCCATTACATTGTTTGCAAAAGAGCAAAATTAAAAGTGATGCCATATGGTTTATATACATCCTTGCCTATACCTGACTATTCTTGGATTGACATTTCTATGGACTTTGTCTTAGGATTGCCACGAACAAAAAATGGTAAAGATTCTGTTTTTTTTTTTTTTTGCCAGGTGTCGCAACCGAGATCACGACGGGGCGGCTCAAAACTAATTTATTTTTTTGAAAAATAATGGAGTCGCCACCATAATTTATTGAAGGAAAAACTATGGAAAACTAAAAAAAGTCAGATAAGGCAAGTTTGCAAAACCGGATTTAGAGTCCGGGAGTCGGTTACGTGTGAGGAAGGTACTAGCACCCCACAACGCCCACCCTAAGGCAGTACCTTTAATTAAACAAGTAAAATAAAAGAGTGTGATTTTTAGAAATATTTATTTTTCCCAAAAAAACAGAAATAGAATGCAAATAACAACAAATAAAAATATATTTTTTTTTAATAGGGGAGCCCGACAAGGATTTGACCTCGCTCCTACGTATCTCTATCAAGTATAGAGAATCAGGGTTACGTAGTTCTTTTATTGAGTATTTGTAAGGGATAGTTTTGGAATTTTGAAAAATGTAGGGTGCAGAACCTACTTAAGGGAGGTGCAGATAGTAATTCAACTAGTCAAAAGAGTATTTTTGGGATTGTGAAGAGCTGGGGTGTAAGCGCAAAAGATGGGTGCAGAAAATAAGCCCCTAACCAAAAACCCATTTATGTTGAGGGCAGTTTGGTAATTGAGTTGCAACATAGGTGCAGACTCAAAATGTGGGGTGTAAAGAACAGCTCCACTAGTTAGAATGTCACTTAGTAAGGGGTATTTTGGGTATTGGAAAAAAGTTGGGGTGTAAGCTAGAATACTGGGGTGCAGAAAGCGAGCCCACTAATTAAGAGTACCATGGATAAGGACATTTTGGGAAAGAGGATAGGCACAGGTGCAGATTCAAAATGTGGGGTGCAGAGAGCACCCCCACCAATGACCCACTAAGGTTTGGAGACCCCTTGGGCGCTGTGGCAACGTGGTGCGCCTGAGGCAAGGAAAAGCATGGAGGCGAAGGCGAAGGCTGAGGTGACTCGAGTGGAGGTGGCCGCCAAGGGAGCAGCGGCAATGGTGAAGGCCACCAACGGCGGCGGCGGCGTCTTTCGGAGTGGATGGGTGGCGTTTTGGAGGTCGAGAACGCTATTATGGCGTTTTCGTGGCGGTTTTTGGACGTTTGAGGTTCGGTTTTGAAGCGTTTGGAGGGGTGGCTACTTGCGGTCGATATAGGCGACCTGAAAGCGGTTCAACATTGGTTGCTTGGAGCGGGTTGGTGGCTCCCTTCGACGGCAGCAGCGTTGCCCATGGTAGAGCGAGTATAGCTCTCGACTAGGAGTGACACTCGGCGGAGAGGATGGTGGTTTTAAGACAATAAGGGAGGATGATGAAGTTGCAGTAGTGCATAGGAGGTCATTTCGTGGTGGATGTCGGCATGACGAAGAAAGTGCATGGTGACGAGCCACGTTTTCATGAGGTTTGGCTCAACCCTGGAAGTGTCGCTATGAGCATGAAGGGGAGAGGTCATGGTGGTCGGCGACGACGTCTTCGTATTTCATGGTGGAAACGCTGTGGCGCAAGGTGGTGGCATGCAGCGGATAGGGGACAGTGCAAGAGGCAAGGCTTGAGGAATTTCTATGGTGGCTCGTGGTGAAGATGGCGACTGGAGTGGTAGTGCAATTGGCAGTGAGAGCAGAGGATGACTTGAGGCGTGGAAGATCTGTGGTGGTTCGTGGTGGTGCTGTTTCATTGGAGGGTGGTGATGGCGAAGGTTCATGGTGAAAATGCATGGTGGTTTGGTGAAGTTTGGACGGTGAGGTGATGGTTTCATAGTGACATTTAGCAATGGCTGTTTGGAGCGTGAGTGGAGCGACATGATGGAAAGGGTTGGCCGGGGTTGCACGAGAGTACTCGTGTGGTTGGTAATGCGTGGGTGCGGCTTTGGTTTTGATGAGACGCAATGGTGAATGCATGTGAGGTTCGTTGGAGGATGACTAAGAGATAATGATTGAAAAGATTGGCGTTGGGTTGGTGAAGTTTAGTTGTTTTTATGACGGCTTTGTTTGGGAAAGGATAATGGCGAGAGAGGTCAAGAATGTTGGAGGTTAATGGCGGCTACTTGCGTCAATGTGGAGTTTGAAGAGGGATACGAAGGTGGCGCATGTATGACGGAAGCAGTGGCAGACACAAAGCTTTGATGGGCAATGGTTTTGACGATGAGGGTGATTGGCCTTGGTTGGCATGGTGGTTAAAGGAGATGTGATAATTTGGTGGCTTCATGATGTAGGGTTTATTGAAGGCGCATGGGAAGTGTTTTCAAGTCGAATTTGGGGTGTTCGGAGCGGGTGAGATGGTGATGTGTGGTGACAATTATGGTAAAGGCCAAGTCGTGCATTGAAGAGGGTTGTTAGTGCATGATGAGGGAAAATATGGTGGTTGAAGGTTCATAGTGAAGGAGGGGTATTGTTTCTCATTGGAGGATGCTTGATGGTCGACAGAGGCAAGGATGGCACGGGGTGCGTGCATGAGGTTACATGAAGAGAGGAGCTATAATGGAGGTTTATGATGGTTTGAGAATGTGAGGACGGTGTTGGTTCGTTGGAGGGTTTCCAAGCTTGCCTTTTTCCTAAGGGAAACTTGGTTTATGTATTTAGGAAGTAGGGTTGATGGCGTAGAAGGTTGATGATGGTGAGGAAAGAGGTGGTGGAGGTGTTTGGTGCATAGCAGCGGGGATTGTGGTGTTCATGCTGTTTTGGAGGTTTTGATGATGCAGGCTGGGTGCATAGGGATAATTTTAGGGTTGCTTTGTGTAGGTGGGAGGCAAGGTGGTGAAGGCGTCATATCTTTTACGTATTCAGGGCATAATGCATGAATGAAAGGCATCAGGGTTTAGTGATTATGGGAGAGGGTTTAGAAGGAGGAGTGAGGTGCATGGTGTTACGTTGAGATGCATGGGGCTTATGAATATTTTTTATTTCATGCAATGAATGGATCAGTATATCATGGAACACCAAAATTAGCAAAATGAGAATAAAACATACCTGTGCCTTCGTTCTCTTTTTTCCGTGCTTTCCTCGTTCTCTTTTCTCGGTGTTTTTCCGTTCTCCAGTTCTCTCTTTCTCTCCTCCCTTCTTTTTGTCTGCCCCAATGATACGTCCCTCTTTTTTTATTCTTGACCAATATATTTTTTTTTAATATTTTAATTGATATATTTTTAAAAAAACTAGTAATTCAGTTTTAGAGAGGTTAAGAGAGGTTACTTTTTGACTCATTCACATTTATTGTTTTTTCTTTATTTTTAATTAATATTAAAGTGAATCTACCCAATAACGAGACTTAAAACACTTTTCAACGGCAAAAATCTATTTTTTATTATTAATTTATTTTATTTAAGTGGAGAACATGGGTTGGTGGTTATCTGAGTGGTTTAAAAATTATTATTTAAAATATGTATTTATTATTTTTTTTAAAACAATACGTGGAGTTAAGGAGTGAGAACATGGGAGTCTACTGCCATTGACTCATTCTTTTTATTATTTTTATTATTATTTATTTATTTATTTTTTCATCATCTTGAACGTGGAAATCAAGTAAGCAGTTTGAAAGCAGTTTTTTCTTGTTTTTTTTTTATTTTATTATTTAATCTCCTTTTTTTTTAATATATATTTATTTTTATTTTGTTTTTTATTATTT
>Ga0209700_102455_pt1 | contig 37406 bp, 25 predicted proteins | sample SiratroredBW_FD_187528 | JGI IMG/M metagenome (GOLD analysis project Ga0209700, IMG submission 187528) | Root nodule microbial communities of legume samples collected from California, USA - Siratro red BW (SPAdes) (version 2) | ecosystem: Host-associated > Plants > Roots > Nodule | place: USA...
AAAAAAAAAAAAATCTTTCATGTATTCAACTTGACATGTAACTCCTCGAATAAGAGCATAATTGGAGTTTCCTTAAGATGATAAGTTAATATTAATTAAAAATATATATTTATTGAATAAAATTACTAGTCTAGTTTTGTTTGTTTATCATATTTACCTTTGTATTTTGCTTACGTCCACACAATGAAGAAAAATGCTAAAAGCAAAGCACAACATGTGATGTTATTTATTTGCAATGACTAATTCAAAATTAATCAAGAAGAAGCAAAAAAAGGAAAATCAATTCAAACTAAGCTTGATGGTTGTTCATCCCATGACGAGTGAATTATGGAAAATGATCATGGACAAAATAAAGGATTGTGTTTGTATAAGAAAAAACTTGGATTTTGATGGAAACTTGGTTTCAATATGAGTTAAAGACTATGAAACTACTTCTTAAGATAATTTAGAATCATTATATTGAATGGTTAAAGAGACAAAATTAGAAATAGGGAGTTGATAATCTATTGAGTAATTATGATTTTAAGTTGCAAGATTATTTGTTTTAAATGAACTTATGTTATAATTGGATATAATGATTTTTGTAACTAATATATTATTTTTCGTTTTTTTAGCTAGGATAGGATGTTTATTATATAATTATATATATTAACTTATTGTTTTATATGTTGTTGTGGGCGTGTATAGGTGTGATATAATACAATTCGTGGTATGATCCCCAAATTAGGATTTATACTTTTCTTTTTAATTTTGAATAAATCTCAAATTTGACTACCTTCACAATATGATAAAAAAAAATGTTTACTTTTATCTATTACTATATTGTCCCATATTACTTAGTTTTTTTTATTTGTTTCAAAATAATTGATATTCTTATATTAAGATTTATTATTAATTTTTTTTTCTAATTCACTCCTATGTAAATTAATTCACCATAATTATCTCATTATTCCTTTAGTATATTTATTAAGAATGTCATACTATTTTAACAAAGTTGTATAAGAAAACCATCTATGTATTATTTTTTTTATTTGCATGTTAAGCTAGATCTATTTGGATGTTAAGTGTGTATAGAAATAAAAGTCATTAATAGTTAAACTACTTAATGCATAAAAATTAAATTTATTAATAAATAAACTATTTAATGTATAGAAATTAGAATCATTAACAGATAAATCTTTACTTAGCAAGACCCAATAAATGGTTTACAAAACAAAAGTATTATCCAAAGGTACACAGACATAACTAAACATATTTAACATGTGTCCCTGTACTTGTCTAGGGTTATCTTCTAACTCCACAATATTCTCTACTCATGTCCTAAATACAATCACATCAGAAAATAAAAAATCACACAATAAGAGTGATGTAGACCACCATTGAGACACAAATACCTTTTCCCATAACATGTGCTTGTGCTTAATATTGTGAATAATCAACTATATATGTGATTTCAAAATGATTTGAATCAACTTATTATCCATTACTTCAAGTATAATTATCATAATAATATTCATGCATAACACAAATGCATAATCATTTATAGTAAATTTATAATCATACAAGTAAATTAAACATTGAATATAAAATGGTACTTTCACTAAGTCCAATAAAATTCAGTAAGTGTAATAAAATTAATTGAGTGACCAAAATTATTGATTTCTCCCCATTGCTCTTGACTTGAGATTCATTGAATGGATTGTAATCCATTAAGTTAATTTAAAAGATAGAATAGGTGTATAATTATCAGTTATGAAAAATTTGCAATTATACAGAATTTGCCCAAACCAATTCCATTAAAAAAAAAAAACGAAGTGTTCACTTTAACAAGTTCAAATCGTACTAAATAATTATTATAAGGCAAAAATTACATATAATAATAAATATTTTTCCAATTGAACATCCCAAATTCTACTTCTATCTTAAAGCCTAATAATACAATCTCAAAATTACGTGTTAACCAATTCAAAGCCTTTTTACGAAATATCTAAATTATTTTTATTTATTTTTTTCCAAAACCATCTTTATTAAATCACTTATCTCATATTCACACAATTTATCTCTAAAATTAATAAAAAAACATAAGAGAGTTCATTTTGATATTCAATTTAAAAAATATATTAATGATACACTTATGAAAGATAAAAAGGTGAGTGACAAGTCTTATACATGTTATTCTAGTAAAATAAAAAAAATAGGTTATGCTAACTCAAAACTCCACAGAACACTCATTAAGAGAAAATTTAATTTCTCTTTCAGAGTTTATATATCTTTCTACTACATTATAAGTGTATCTTTTTATAGGCTAAATTATTAGTCCCTATAAACAAGTCTAATAAGATGCCCAAAAAATTCCACATCCATTATCAATTAACTCCTATCACATATTTATTATTATTTCACACAATAAAAACATTAATGGTTCACTTCTATTATGATTTTCTATTTTCCAATGCGATAATATAGCCACTTAATTAAAATATAAAATTAAATTATAAAAAAAAAAACTTAAGATTGTATAGACCCAAAATTACAAAGATTATGTATTTCTTAGTCACTTTTAGTATAAGAACTACTCTTTTTAAAGTTATCGTTTAAAAAATATTAAAACCTCAAAAAAATATTTACCATATATTAAATTTACTTATAATAAAATATCAGATAATACTACTTATATATTACCTTTTAAAGTTGTTTATAATTTTAATCCTTTGGTAGAAGCATACATGAAAAGAAAATTCTAAACAAGAAAAAACCAAAGAATAGAAATGCTTGGAAAGTTAAAATAAAGTTATTTAAATATTGTTAGTAGTTAGGATTTGATATACTCAACTTTAATCTCATATACAACAACGAAAATCCCCCACATGAAAAAAAAAATTGAAATCTTATAAAAACTGAAAAAATTTACTGAAATTCTATTCTATCAAAATTGATCCTTACTTTGTAAATGTCTCATTGACACTTTGTAATGAGAAACATAATAAAAGTTTGCTAAGAAAAAGTATAGAAATAAAAGAAAAGAAAACGAAATAAAGAAAAAGATATAAAATACTGTATCTAATCATCAAAATATATATAATAGGTGCCTAAAATAATATTTAAAATTGATCAACATATTATATAAAATGTTAAATTCCATAAAGAAAGTATTATGTTTTTCTTATAAATTTAGGTATCTTCTATGATAAACTAATAAATAAAATATTTTAAATTTATTAGCTTTTGTCTATTATAATACTTTTTAAAATTTCATTCCACTATTCGAGACGTTCCTTTTCTAATATGCTATCATTTTTTTTTTCTAAATGAGTTAATGTAATATCTTCAGTCCAATTCATACTAACAATGTTATTACATTAACATGTGATATTTGTTATTTATGTCATGAGTTAGTTTTATCAATAAGTCAATTTTAAGTTATATCATTGCTGTAATATTGATATTATTAATATAATGGAATAAACCATATTAGTTATTTTAGAAAAGTGGATGAAATTAAGAATATCCCAAATAATAGAAGGAAATTGAAAAAAATATATGCTAATAATAAAATACAAAACCTATTAAACCAATACTTATTTGAATTCTATGAATGAAAAATGAGGTGAAATTTCTTAAAAAAAACTAAATTCCTCAAAAGAAAAAATTAAAATAAAAACGATTAGAATATATTTTCCTCTCCCAATATTATCGGTTCATGCAAGGGCATAATTTTCTCACAATTTTTTTTTTCTAATTTTTTATTTTGTTGATGCTGTAGCTCTTCACTTCTTCTTTTACGTTTGTCCGAATTATTACATTTATTGCAGTGCTTTTTTTCTTTTTATATTTCAAATTAGTTTAAATGTAAAATTTATTTACAGAAATGAAAAGTAAATGAGCATAATTAAAAGTATTTAATATGAAAAAACAATAAACTCAATTATAAATTAAAATTACACGATTTAATTAAAATTAAAAGCATAATCAAATCATCTAGTTTATTTTAACAAAAAAAATCCATCCATTTTGTCGAAACCAATATACAATTATATAAATATATAATTTTTTATAACTCTTTTTTATGTTATTTTTAATTAGAAACTTTTATCCTTTATTAAATTAAAATAATTTGTTATCTATACAACTATATATATATATATATATATATATATATATATATATATATTATTTTTTATATATATTTTTTTATGTAATTTTAATTAAATAATTTCACCTTTTAATTTTATCTTTATAAAGTATTTTTTTATATTTTTAAAATTATATTATTTCAATATAATAGAAATATAGTCACAAGAACACATGATTTTCGCTAGTTATTATTATTATTATTATTATTTACATTTTATTTTATTGAATTAAAATTCAATTATAATAATAGTTTTTATTATTTTACATATTAATATATATAAATTTTAAATTTAATATATTTTAATAGATATTTATTTATATAATTTGCTTATTTTTATGATGTTGTGTTAAAATTTGAAATATTGATTAAGAAATTTAAATTTCAGAATTTTTTTTTTTTTACAAATTATGAAAACCAAATTTTATATGATTTCAAGGAAATAAGATAGAAGAAAATAAATAAAATTATTTTCACGTAAATTAAAAATTATAATGAAAAATAATATATATATATATATATATATATATTAAAAATTATTCTTAAATAAGTAATTCATCTTTTCTTCGACTTCTTGTCTCGTTCATATCTTTTTAATTTGTTAAACATGGAGAAAATAAATTAATATATATTTTTTAATTTATATTTTCTAATTATAAAAATAATAATACTTCATATGGACTTTAATTTTTAAAATTATAAAGGAAGAATAAAGTTTTTCATTAGTTAGCTATTATTACATTTAATAAAAAAGAATTATGATTGTTCAACTTGTGGTTCTTGCTAAAACCTTGGAGTCTTTGTGTGTGTGTTGGAAGTTGGAAGAAGCTAAAACCCTTCCATGGTGTTTGCTGCATCGTAACTCAAACCTAAACCATGGTGGGTCCCATTCTTCGTTCTCTCTGGTCTTCTACCAGAAAATCCTTCACCTCTTCCTCCCCTCCTTTATCCCACCCGCGCTTCTTCTCACGCGCCTTCGCCGCCGCTCCCGCCGTCGACCCCGCCGCCGCCACCACACCCTCCTCAATCGACCCCTCCCGCCTCCGCAACGTGGCCGTGATCGCCCATGTCGACCACGGCAAGACCACGCTCATGGACCGCCTCCTCCGCCAGTGCGGCGCCGACATCCCCCACGAGCGCGCCATGGACTCTATCTCGCTCGAGCGCGAGCGCGGCATCACCATCGCCTCTAAGGTTCGTGACATAATTTCAATTATCCAAGGTTTTCAATCGAATCGGATAGATCGATTTGCATTCGAGAACGCTAACGACTTGTGGTTGGTTTTTCAGGTTACATCTATTACGTGGAAGGAGAACGAGCTCAACATGGTCGATACTCCCGGACACGCTGATTTTGGTGGCGAGGTGAGGCTTTCAGCGGAATATTGTCCTAATTAATCTGCAGCTACATGTAGTTACTAAGTGCATGATTTGATGGATTTTTTCATAAACCCTTCTAGGAGAACAAAATGAAAAGAGATAGGCTGTTTAGGAGAGTTTCTCTGGAAGCACTTCTAGTGGAGAAAAATAAGAAGGAAAAAATAAACCAGCTTTTCAATAAGCTAGAAGCTAATTTGTAGAAACTGTTTCATATAGCTTCTTTTTTAAATTTTTATTAACTTGTGTATAAGCTAAATTTGGTTTATGGAAAAACTTCTTTCATATTTTTCTCTCTACTAAAAGTGTTTATGAAGAAGCTTGTCCATCATGTCCATAATTTAATAAGTTTGTTCCATAAATTAAACTAACTTGTGGAGGTTTTATTGTATCTGCTTCTTCACAGTCAAACATGTATGAGTTAGTTTTATCTTATTGAATATTTATAGTGAAATTCATCAAAACACGTCCTTGGTCCATCATGCTTGGTTGCAAAAATGGAAAGTGCTTCTTTTATTTCTAAACTGTTATAAAGAGGTGGTGATTTGAGCCAAGCTTGTCATTGTCACTGAAGATGCCTTTTTGTTTCAGTTTTTTTGCGAATGTGAATTTTAAAGTATTGAGCAGTTGTTAGTTGGTTGACTGGTTGTTGTGCAATCTGGTTGCTTATCTTATTTTTATGGTTGGTTGATGAGTAGGTTGAGCGTGTTGTTGGTATGGTGGAGGGAGCAATTTTGGTCGTTGATGCTGGTGAAGGTCCACTTGCACAAACAAAGTTTGTTCTTGCAAAGGCCTTGAAGTACGGGTTGCGACCTATTCTTCTTTTAAACAAAGTAGATCGTCCTTCAGGTAGTCGTCGCATGATTCTCGGCTGCTACATGAAATAGAATTGGCTTTGCTCAATTGGACCCCTTAATATCAATTTCTCGAATTTAGTCCCTTTTTTTTCACAAATTTGATCTCCCACTATTTGCATTTTTTAACTTGGTCCTTTACAAACTTGACATCTGATATTTAATGGAAATTTTGGCATGGCATTAGAGTGCTGATATACATTAGCTTTTATGTCATGTGTTGGATGTGATTTTAATAAGGGGATCAAATTCAGGAAAAAATGGGGGTGTGCAAATTCAAGAAATGAAGATTATATGTAGACCTAAAGTGCAGTTAAGCCAATAAAATTTATGTTGATGGTTAGATATTTCTTATTTGTATCTATTGGGTGCTTTTGTAGTTGTGAATTGTGACATAATTCTTGTAATTTTAATTTTTATACAGTTACTGAAGAGACATGTGATGAAGTTGAGAGCCTGGTGTTCGATCTATTTGCCAACCTGGGTGCTACAGGTAAAAAATTGGAAATATCTTATAATTATATTTATTTATACTTGAATATTATGTATTTTAAACTCTGTTCTCTGGGATTTTATTATTATTTTACTTGTGTGTATAGAGGAACAACTAGACTTTCCTGTTCTTTATGCTTCTGCTAAAGAAGGATGGGCGTCCACCACGTTTACCAAGGATCCTCCTGCAGAGACCAAAAATATGTCACAGTTGCTTGATGCAGTTGTAACACATGTCCCACCACCAAATGCACAAATTGATGCGCCTTTCCAAATGCTGGTTAGTATTTAGAAATTAATAAGTTTATTTTTTGTCTGAGGAGTTGCCCTTTGAGGAAGTTGTCTTGTTGATGATGTGTTTCTTTCCTTTTGTTTCCAAGGAACTTTCTTTTAGCAAGTACAATTTTTACTGAGGATTCAAACTACTAAATTTTATTTACCATTGTCTATGATGGACGGATACGTTGCTTTGTCTTGTCTTGAGAAATATAGAATATGATGCGTTCAGCTGTGTTTGGATTATGCATTTATGCATATATATAATTCACAAAATAAAATAAATGCTATTGTAATCTTTTTAAAAACATACTAAACTTGAAAAACATTACTAAATATTATCAAAATTGGACATACTAAATATACTAAAGTCAAATGTATATGTGAACTAGAAATTGTAAATATTGTAATAGAAATTGTAAATCACTACTTACTGTCTATTGCCTAGCAATAGAATTAGTATCAATTTCTTTCCTTTCTTGAGTATCATCGGTAAGGTTTGCGTTTGGTTGAACCAATTTGGGTGATTCCACTATAGATGAAGATGGATGTTTGTGGATGAAATCTGTTTGGTTGAACTAATTTGGAAGAATGGATTAGTGAAGATTTGCAAGATGGGATCCTCGGTCATGTGAAGAGATTTGCAAAGATGTAATTAGAAATTACGAAACACCCTTGTAAGTGGGTCATGACTTTGGAAAATACGAAACACTCCTTGTACCATCTTATTCCACAAGGGTCAATTAGTAATTTCACAAATATATCAATTAAAAAAATAAAAAAAGTTTATAACATCTATCAAATCATTCCCAAACTTTTACAAACATTCTTTTAAAATTCCTTCAAATCTTATCATCTATCCATTAATCCAAACAACCTTATTATCTATACACAATCCACTCAAATTCCTTCATATTCATTTCCTCAAATTCACCCCCTTAACCAAACAAAACCTAAATGAAACAACTTCCATATTTGGTTCATCAATTGATAATGTTGCTACTCAAAGGTTTCCGACAGCATCAGAGTGATCCCATGCATCTCCACTAGTGTCCCACATCTTAGTGCTCTCTTGGTCATATTCTGTTTTCTTAGCCAAAAGCCGCTAATTACTATGTACATTAGTATGCTTGTAACCCAAGTCTTCAACTCTTTCAAGGATTCAACTTATTTATTTTTAATGAGTGAATGAATGACTAGGTATTCCAATTTCTTTGACAATAAGATGATGAGCAAGGTTGCACAAGAAGCTTCATTGCTAGCTTTTGAAGGAGAGGGGCAAAAGAACCATGCTTCACCCATGAAGATTTAGGATCCAATGTCTACCTATCTTCAATTGAGTCAAAAGAAGCTATTGTTTGACTTTGATGAGAAGTCAACATATTCAAGTGCAACCTTTCTTCTATCCTCACTATTTGTGAATTTTTTTTTTCAAACTCTTATTCCTCTCCCTTGAAATCTCTTCATCCTTGTGTGGGGATCCTATTTGAAGTCTCTTGAAGCCGTTTTTCACTATAATACCTATAAATACACATCATTTCCAGTATCATAAATTTTCAATAAATGGGCTTTTAATAAATTGTCTAATAAACTAATATAATCCATATAATCAGCTTGTTGAACATCTTTTGAAAAGAACTTAATTTTTGATTTAGAACTAGAAGAATTTGATATTGTTGCTTACATATTTTACTAATTGAGTCATCTAAGTACATTACAGCCTCTGTTCAAAAATAAATGAAATAAATAATATTAAAGAATGAAAAAAATAGTATATAAAGGAAAGAAAAGTACCTTGGGAAGAAGACAAAAAAGAGACAAAATATACTGTGTCAAGCATTCCCCATAAACATTGACAAGAATAAAAAAATTGAACAGGAGCACCACTTGAAATAGTTTTCATGGCTGCATAGTCTCAAATAATTTTCATTTGCTACCTCTTTAATAGAAAATTAAAAGTGACGTTTTACTGACGCCTATCCTTAGAAGTTGTTATTGTATATGTGCCTGATAGAACACTTAGTTTATCAATTTCTGTTATGTGTATCTGCCTGCTATATTATATTCTCAACCTCAGAAATTAGAAAATATATCCTTAAAACCGTAGCTATTTATTCTGGTTTTAAAGCTGTTATGTGTATCTGTGCCTGATATTTGCATACTTTTTTTTAATATTGACACTGTATATATGTATTTTAGACGTATCTTAGCCAGATATTTCTTCGACATGGATACACTGGAATCATGAGCATGTTGGTGGATTACAGACTATTGTGGACATTACAAATGGTCCTTATTCATCACTCAAAAAATCTATGTTATACAAATAATACAAGTTACAGTTAATTTTAGCGTTGTAGGAGCCCACATGTTAAAATCATAATAGCTTTAGCAAGCTCTGGTTTCATTTTCTTTCTCTTGTATCCTATGTGAATTATTGGTTATTGTACTTTTTGTATGTATACTTGGGATCGGTGAAATACCATGCTTAATAGTGCTTTTCAGGTTTCAATGATGGAACGTGATTTTTATCTTGGGCGAATTTTGACTGGACGCATATCATCTGGAGTTGTTCGTGTTGGTGACCGGGTTCATGGGCTACGCAATAAAGATTCTATCGCTGAAAAGATTGAAGATGGAAAGGTTTGTGGGTGTATAAGCTTGGAAATGCTATTGTAGATGTATGGACTGGTACTATTAATATTATGGGTAATTTTTCAGCGAATGTGTAGGTTGTGAAGTTACCGCGTAGTTACTCTCTTACTTTTTGCATTCTATTGGTGTATTGTGTTGAACTTGGTGGTTGTATTATGGTATACATTTTAAAAGTTTATGTCTGTGTTATCCATTAAGAGAATATTTGACATAATGTACTTATGAATTGCAACAATATTTAGTGTTAGGGAAGAATGTTTTCATTCATTCTTAGTAGGGTGTCTTTTTGATTGCCAAATATTTTATGCATACTTTCTTTTGACTGGTTAATAAAGTGTGTATTAACCAAGTAACCTTTATATTATATATGTCTAGTTTTTGCATCGAAACTTTATATTGGCATTGAATTTTACGACTAGCAGGGAAATCAACGATAAAACCATGATTGACATCAACATTTTACTGTTAGTGTCTCTGAAAAGGCGAATAATTTCATGCCTAGATATCAATCATTTCCTTAATCAACTCTTTGTGGAACATAATCTGCGATTTTTAAACATTTAGGGTAGATATATTTTGTTGTTCTGCAGATTTATTCTATGCTCTTGGCTATTAAAAGTCATTTAGTTATATTAAAAATGTAGTGGAATCATAAGATCTAAGAAATTCCTGAAAGTACTAATTATTTACAAATGGCTTGAACTGAAATGTTGAAGTGCTTAGCGTATTTTTTTTGTTAAAAAGTAATAGCTTCTATTAGATTAAGATATCTTGACCTTCTAGTGGCAGCTCTAGTTTTATTCGATTTTTTCAATTTTTAGGTGGTGAAACTGATGAAAAAGAAGGGTACAAACATGGTTCTAACTGATTGTGCTGGAGCTGGTGATATAATATCAATGGCTGGCCTATCCAGTCCATCAATAGGCCATACAGTGGCAACTGTGGAGGTATTTTAATTTTTCAGTATATACATATGGTTTGGCTAATTATTTTTTATGGATATTTGATCTTGCCAATTCACATTTTTTTTTTTAAATAGTTGTAAGCTGATGAATAGATAAATTTATTTGTACTTAATTTTTATAAAATATAATCTCAGCTAACTTAATCTCAATATGACAATTTAAAGTTTAATTATGTATTTACTTTGATATTTAACTGGGCATTTACTGTTTGTTCAAGTTGTATTTTTTCTTCAATAATTTTCCTGACAAAATGGCCATTTGTTTACTGGGTGATATTTTATTAAATTTATATTCAACTCGATATAAACTTAATGTTTTGTATTTCATGAACCTTTCTAGCATGTAATTCGTAATTTGAGTAAACGATTTTATGTTCCAGATTATGTCTGCTCTGCCAACAGTGGAATTGGACCCTCCAACAATTTCCATGACCTTTGGTGTGAATGACTCCCCGTTGGCTGGTCGTGATGGTACTCATGTAAGTGGTGTTTGGTGTTTGTCTTACTTTTACATTCATTTTCTTCCTTCTGTTGCTTGTGTAAAAAGCTTTGGGTATTCTTCTCAAAGCCCAAGTTCCCAACACACACCTACCCTTTGTTGTCTTTGTATTAAAGCAGTATTTTCTAGCTTTTGCATAAAAAGTTATGATATGTTTGTACTTGTTGGTTACTTTATTGAGTATAGGCTAATGATGAACTTTTTGTAGTTGACTGGGGGCAGAATTGGTGATCGACTAATGGCTGAAGCTGAAACCAACCTTGCCATTAATGTGCTTCCTGGCTTATCCGAATCATTTGAAGTTCAGGGAAGAGGAGAGCTACAGCTAGGTTTGTTCTGTTTCTTTGAGATTGCATGATACTGTGTTGTATTCATACAAAAACTCCATGATTTGGTGTTCTTACAGAGCTGCTTATGGCATCTTTGTTAACAGGTATTTTAATAGAGAATATGAGACGTGAAGGATTTGAGTTATCTGTCTCTCCACCTAAAGTCATGTGAGTTTCCAAGGACTGAATAAGCTCCAAATTTTGTGTATCAGTTTTGACACGATGTGGTTTTGCCTGCCTAGCACTACTATTCAAATATTGAGTAAATGCTGGAAGCATTTACTGTATATTTGAAAGAATTAAATACTTAAGTTCTTAGTTATAGAAGTCTAATACCCTGTCTTTGAAATAATTGAAACCTCAGGAATGGTTTCGTATCTAACAAATTATAGGAAAAGATAGAAAAGGATATTAGAAATATAGTAGAAATGTGATAATGTGATGTGATTCAAAACGCTAATACTCCCTGTTTCCACTGCTATTCTAGGTCTTGTACAAGTCCCTGCCACACAACAATTCTAATAAGATTCCTGAAACAGCAAGATTCTAAATTCTATTAACAAAATACTGAAGTTCATGAATAACATCCAAGAAGCTTGGAGCTTACATCTTTTAGCATAGTTTTGAAGGCTGATATTGGATGGATTCTTCTTCTCATCTAATACATCTTGTAAAAGCTCTACCCATTTAAAATATTTGACCCAGCCATTTTTTTGTACTTTTTGGTGGTTTAGTGGTTCTGAATGTGAAGTGATACATTATACGCTGTCTGAGCTAGTGTATGTTTTTATGTTTTTGTATACTGGTTTAGTGAACTTTTTTGTGGATTTATTAGGTATAAAACTGAGAATGGTCAGAAGCTTGAGCCCGTAGAAGAAGTTACAATTGAGGTAATAATTCAACTTTCCATTCATAGTATGCTTGTCCAAGAGTTTGGGCTTCTATGTTCTAACAACATAATGGATCTATTCCAGGTAAATGATGAGCATGTTGGCTTGATAATGGAGGCCTTATCTCATAGACGAGCCGAGGTTACGGACATGGGTCCTGTCCCTGGAGCTGCTGGTCGAACTAGGCTGACTTTGACTTGTCCATCAAGGTTAGCTGAGTGACCTTTCTCTCTCTGAATTTATCTTTTTGATCTGTTTTTCACCCAGCACTTAAATGGTAGTTTTTGTATTGTTTGTATTATCACAGGTAAAATATATTTCTATTGAATGGAATTTGAAAAAATTGCGTTCTCAAATGTCCTGTTTCTTTCTTATTATCCTTTCCTTTGCCCTTTTTGTGGAGATGATACCCACTTGTTGTGATCCTAGTGGCTTTCCCAAATAACCTTGCCCCTAGATGACTAGGAAAGGAAAAAGGGAATGAATCTTTGAGTAAATGCGTCTTCAATTATTGGACATCAGTTAAACACTCAAATATAGTTTTTCTATAATTTTTATCTGTCATAAAAAGCTTCTGCTATCATGGTTGAAACCAGAAGGCATATCTCACTGATTAATAGTCTGGATTCCTTGTTGCTTTCCTATTGTGGTTGGATCCCAGAGAGCCACTTGGGTAATTTCTGAAATTATGTTTATGGATGTTTGTCGTCATTGGAGATGTAATTTCTTTCGTATCATGGTTCTAGTGATATCAGATCTTATGAAGCATGGAAGAACTTTAATAACTTCTTGAATTTGTTTGTTCAGGGGTCTGGTTGGGTACAGGAGTGTGTTCAGCAGTGACACACGTGGAACTGGATTCATGCATCGTGCTTTCCATGGTATCCATTCTCTGCATAAATTAATATCTTTTTCTTTGAACTGGCACATAATTATGTGAGTTTTCAATTTGTTTGCTCTATATTTTGCAAATTATGTTGTTTAATTTCTCGCGCGAGGTTTTGCTTATTAAATGTAAATAGAGCTTATGCTTACTCTCTTATTTTACCGACTCTCCACACTTTGTTTGACCCTCCTTCTTGCAATGTAGTATCATAAGTCTTTTTTAATTATTTTATTTTTTTCGTAATATGCATTGTATTGTAATGTTGCAGCATATGAACAATTTCGAGGCCCTCTTGGCAATGTCAGGAAAGGAGTACTGGTATGTTTGGCTGCCCCTTGTTCATAAAGGGCTTAACAATAATTAAACTACACTTAGTTACTACTCACATGATATGCATTGCGTTTTAGATCATTAAGCATGTTTCAGTTGTGTGGTTTTTATTTCATATGGTTATCCAATGTTGTTTACTTAATTGAACAGGTTTCCATGGGTTTTGGTACTATCACAGCTCATGCATTGATGAGCTTGGAAGCTCGAGGGACTCTTTTTGTAAATCCTGGAATGGAGGTTAGAATTTCGGATCTTTCTCACGAATTATAATTTATCTGTAACGTAAGTTCTTATCTTTGTTAATATGCTGCTAGTGTCTTGCAGTTTTCATTTTTTTTAGCCTTCCTAGTTCCTCTAAAGAAAAAAAAAGTCTCGGTTAGAGCTTCACATACTGTTTTGCCTACCATGGATTAATGATGAGTTTGTTGTACAAATATTCAAGATGATTTTTTTTTTTTTAATTTTATTCTGATTCAAGATGACTTTCTGATAGCAATCATTTTGTCCGTGTGTTTTTCTTGCCTATACTTATTTACCATTTATCTGAATAGTCAATACATTGCATTAATTGCTGAGTGTAGTTAGAAATCTTTTTATGTTTTGATTTTGTTTTTTCATTTAGGGAGCTTGTGACTGCTAAAGATAAATTTAGAAGAGGATTTTCAAGTAAAATATTTTTTTGCTATCAATCTAGCTATGATTTTTTTCCCCAAAAAGATGTGAGTATTTTATGTCAAATTGTGGTTAAACACTTTGACCTTGCATTGAGGCTTAAATTTAACAACATAACGATGTGGATCTAGCTTTTTTTTCTGTTATTGAATACATAAGCTCTGCTAGCTACAGTACTTACTGATTTTTGGTTTCCAGACGTATGATGGAATGATTGTTGGAGAACACTCACGGGATACAGATCTTGATGTAAGAAGTATTCTTAACTTAAATGCTACTTCTATATCAAAGTTGGTGACTCACTGAGAAATACTGATATTTCAGGTGAATCCAGTGAGGGCCAAAGAACTTACAAATATACGTGCTGCGACCAAAGATGAGAATGTTAGGCTGACTCCCCCTCGCCTGGTATGTATTTTATCTGGCAAAATTATGCTGTTACAACGTGCTTATTTTAGATCTAGTTAAGAGTTCACATGCCCTGATATTTTTAAGTATCCTCCTACAATTGCTTTTCTGGAAGTACAAAATTCAAATAAATATATACCTCGCCTGAACTATTCTGTTGTTTGTTGATTGTCAGAGATCAGACACAATAATTGTTTTAGATAATCGTTCATAAGCGCAAAATATTTTCTTAACTTTTTGTTGTCACAGTTTTCAAATACCAAAGCTTATGAAGCATGTGATGTCTGATATCAAATGGTGACTATCAGTATTCAATAAACTTTGTCCTTTGGCTTCTTGGATTCCACCGTGCATTTATGTTTTAGACTTAGCATCACTTTTAGGCTGTATTTAGTATGTAATTGAAAAGTAGTTAGGGAAAGGCTGCTATATTGTGATGGTTGTAACATGTTTACTTACATTTGATGGTGGTATGGTTGCAGATGACCCTCGAAGAAGCTATAGGTTATGTAGCTTCCGATGAGCTTATTGAGGTAAATTTCTGCATGCAATTTGTTGTCATCGTTCAAAATTGTTACATTTTTGTTCTTTATAGTTTTGACGTATATGGGTGATATTCATTTGACATCAATAACTTTTGTTGATTGTTCTCACGGTTATTTTTCTCGTACGTTTTATATTTTGTTCCTGAAGGTTACACCAAAAGCCATTCGTTTACGCAAGAAATACCTTGATGTTAACAAGCGGAAAGCCATGAGTAAAAGGCCAAAGGAATGAAGAGAGGACATAAAGCCAAAAGTAAAAGGCCAGAGGAATGAGGAGTTTATCCTCGATTAAATTTTGTAAAATGCAGTGTATGATATAGTCTTCACAAGCAATTTTTCTTACACCATGTTCTGCCATAATTAAAGTATTGATTGTATTACAGGTTCCGCAGAAAGAAATATTCTTTGGTAGTGATAAGTAAGTTAACTCAATTTTGTATTATCTCAGTAGAGGGTAATAATTGGCCATGGAACAAGTTGCTCATGGTGATGATGAAATATCAAAAACGTTTGTTCGAAAGATTATAACTGTAATTGCTCGGAAAGGGCATTTTATTTGCTCACCATCTATGAATGGTTTACTCTGACATTTCCTTTACCAAAATAAAGCATTTATATTTCATGTGGTTTGACTTCAAGCCAATGTTTACTATCATTTTAAAGAACGTGTTTGTACTAAGAACTTCTGAAAAAAAAATGAGATTTTTCCTAAGTAGTTTATGTATAAATTAATTTGAAGAAGTTTTTTTATATAGTTTTTCTTTTAAAAATATTTAATGTCTATAAATAGTCAAAATTTACTATATCTACTTTTATTTTGTAAAACTAAGGTGAATGCCTTTCTTGACTTGTGTTCTTCTCTCAAGTTTTGCGTGAGGGCCAAATGCCTTATAGGTTCATTGACCACGTCAATGGATATTAAATATAGCAGCCTGGTTAGAAATTCAAAGTCACATACTGCAAGTGTGAATCTTAAAGAAAATTGAGACAGGTTAGTAAATTTTTCTATTATTAGTTCAAATTCATTAAATTATTTGAGTTATAAAAGATTGTTATCTTTAATTAATAAAAGAAACGTCGAATTTTGGAATAGATGAGTCTAAGTTTTCTTAATATATTTTGGTGGTGAAAAAGAAAAACTATACCAAAAGCATGAAAATTAAATTGCAAATACATTGTTGGTTTTTTTTATGATATTGGACTCGGTCATTGACTTGACAAGTAATTTATAGTTTCTATTAATTTACATTGTTATTAAGCAATTTATCGATTTGTGTATAAGTATGCTACTCTGTAAAATAAATAAATAAATAAATAAATTTCAAACAACTTACAATCTTATATTTTTTAAATTTATAGTTGATTATTATATATAATAAATTTATTATTTAAAAAATAAAATCATTTTTTTTGTTTTTAAAGTTAAGTTGCTTAAAGCAATAATTAAATTTTTTTAAATATTTTTTTGAAGTATCATACGAGAAACAGAAGAATTATTTCAAATGACCCAAAACAGGTAGGCTTAGCATTTTCTACTAGAGATATTATAAAACTAGTTTTCATGATTTTTTTCTATAAATATTTATGGAAGATAAAGGAAAAAAAATAAAGTCATGCTATAAGCTAAAAGTAATTTATACTATATCTCAAGAATAAATTAATTTTATTTAATAAAATTATATTATTTTTTCTTATTTATTCTTTATTCAATTTTTATAGTTGTTTTAACATCTCTGTTATTCAGGTTTACTCTTAAATGCATGTTGGACTGAGAAATTTACTTTAGAAATTACTGTAAATGTATTTCTTTGAAACAAAATTTTAAAATTTAATTTAAATACAAAAAATTTTAAAACAAAAGTGACATTGAGGAACCTGGATTCACATCAATGAACAGTTGATTTATTTATGATGAATGAGCATTGAATAATAGAATTTATATTCCAAGCTAACAATCCAACTACATGAGAAAAGTACAGTGAGACTATTTTATTTATGTCACAAGAGTACCATGATTTCTAGCTCCACCAAATAGTCTATTTTTGTTTGTAATAATTATATTTGGTAAGCAAAATTTAAATGTTACAATATTTCACAATTACACTTCTAACCTTATAATTTATTGCATTTTTTTTGGACAATTGTTGGATGAATATAACAAGGATAAGAATGATAATAATTACATTTTTTATTTAAAAAATAAAATAAATCAAATATTAATATAAAAGTACAACAAAATAAAATTTATTAAGACAGGTGTAATTATAAAATTACACTATTATAAATATAAAATGTAACATTAAATAATATACAAGTGAAAGTATTCAGATTGATTCTCTAGAAGTTTAGTGAGTAACCAATTTTTTTACTATTTTTTTCTGTTCTCACCTCCATAAAAAGCTCATTTGATTAGTATTTTTTTTTCTTTAATGCAGTTAATTTTTTTCCAAATACTTATTAAGTATGAATACAACTAATTTTTCCTAAACTACTATGCTTAGATTTTTTAATTACACATTAATAATAAATTAAAAATGTACCAAACTAGTAATAGCATTTAGATTAGAAAGGAAATTCCAAATGTATTAAAACAACAACAAATTTCATATTAATATTGTAGATAAATTACAATTTTAATTGCTTTTAATTTTATTTCATGTTTTTAATTCTTATAATTTTAAAAAAAAATTCATCTTCACATATGTTTTATTTCTTTTATTTCGGTACAAGTGAATTCTAAAGCTAACTTATTTACTTAAAACACTATTAAAAGTAATTTAATTAATTCAAATATATAAAAAATTTACAAAAATGGACTGTTGGACCAAATTCATGTTTTTTTTTTCTAAAATACAGGATTGAAACTGTATAAAAAATATAAAAGAACCAAAATATGATAAAGAATTTTAAAAGTCAAAGTTATAATTTAACCTAAATTATTTATAAATAAAATAAAGAATACGTGTACTGTCATCTTATAATTTTTTACACAGTTACCCAATTAAAAATTATAAATAATAAGTTTAATAAATTTTAAAATGATCATCCAAAAATCATATCATTAATATCACCACATATGAATAAATTAATATTGAATTCTTTTACTTAAGATGAGTTAAAAAGCTTTTGAAGTTACACTACATATTATTTAATCATAAATGAATATTTAAACTCTTAAATATTATATTAAATTCCCATTACTTAAATCCACACCCAAACAAAGAAGAAAAGTTATATTTTGAAGGTTTTTCCTTCATTCTCTCTATCCAAAAAAAAGAAAAGAAAAAGATAATAAGATGTATGGATGAGGGTGAAAAAGGTAAAATGAAGCAAAACCATTTTGATTGTTATGCTTGTTTGATATCATTCATTCCATTCTGGCTTTGAATGCTTCTCCCTCCAATCCTTCTGCCATTAAAACAACAACATCAACATCAACACCTCCTTCTTTCTCTCTCTTCTTCTTTTCCAATGCTGAAACTTCCAGGGTTCATAGCCACTGACCCAATTGAATTCCCGCACAAGAATTGAAGAAAAAACCGTCAAGTTAGGATCTTTTGAAGGCACGGATCGTGTGAGAAGGAAGAGCGAAAATGGGTGCGTACAGAGCGGACGATGACTACGACTACTTGTTCAAGGTGGTGTTGATCGGAGATTCCGGCGTTGGGAAATCGAACCTCTTGTCTCGATTCACCAAGAACGAATTCAGCTTGGAATCTAAATCCACCATTGGCGTTGAATTCGCCACCCGCAGCATCCACGTCGATGACAAGATCGTAAAGGCACAAATTTGGGACACCGCGGGCCAAGAAAGGTCACTGTTTTTTCTTGTTTTGTCTTTTTAAACGTTGGGAAATGGTTAGTTTCTTAAGAATTTTCTTGAAAAAAACTCATTTATGTTTAAGGGGTAATTATGCCTCGAATGAGATTGTTTAGATGATTTTGGGATGGAACTATTTCATTTCATCTCAGATTTCTATTTTGTTTTTCTTTTTATGGATTTGAACGAGAGGAATGAAAATAAAGAAGCAAAAAAGAAAGAAAGAAAAGACTGAAAAAAGGATCCTTTTTTTTTTGGTTAGACGCTTAAAAGGTGATGGAGAAATAGATAAATATTGAATTTTTAGTATTCTTTTTTAGTTTTTCTTCAATTTAAATTTCTAACTTTTTCTTTTATTGTCTTCCCACCCTAGCAAACATAGGGGTATGGTTGGTTGTTTGATGATTGGGGCTGCATTGGGTGGACCATAGTTTTGTGGGGGTTTGATTAAAGTTTAATGTGTTTTGTTATTTTTTTTTTTAAATAATGGTGTGGGATTTGATTTGGGAACGATGAATAATGCAGGTAACATGAGATTTTGTTTTTTGGTGGTTGTGGGGTTCTTGCTTTTGATCTGTTTTCCTTTTTGTATTTTTTAGAATGCAAGAATGGGATTATGCATTGGGCTTTTGTTATAGGATGGAGAATGTTGATATTTCATGCTCTTTATAGCACTGTGGATGTGTGTTCTAAAATTGATAAAAATCATGAAATTGATGAATCTGTAAAACAATGAAATGGGTTGAAGTTGTTTTGTTTCCCCTTTGTTGTGGTTTCAAGGTTGCTGGGGGAGGGATATAATTGTTCTGTGGATGAATTATTGAATAGTGGGCCAAAGTTTAGAGTATAAATGTGTGTGTGGTATAATGGATGAGTGTGACAAATGTCCATTGCTTCCAGATCCATTGATTTTTTCAAAATCTGCATTTCTTTCTTTGATCTGACTCCTTTAAAGTGAGTAACTCATCTTACAAGATAAACTAATATTAATTGTTTAACAAGAAAATTAAATGTTGATATTACATATGCATAACAAATTATGTGCATGTTATGAACATTGAAATGACTTACTTTTTACCATTGTTCCCTTCAGAAAAAGTCTTCTTTTTGTGTTGTGTCTTTGAGAAATATGCTTTGAAGATGACAGGACAACTTGACTTCTCAAGTTTGGCTTGCATTATTTGGTTCATTTGTCAGGCACTTTTTTTGAATAAAATGAGGCTGAGATTTGAGTATGTGACTAATTAAATCTAAAATATGACTTTCAAATTTCTGAGAAACATTTAATGAGGTGGAATATGATAGCTGTATGAAGTGTTCTGTAGGACAAGGATACTTATTTCTATCTGGGAGTGTGATTTAATGTGATCCTTTGGTTAGGTTTTATTTGCCAAAGAGAATGGTATCCAAACACATGCACAAAATGGTGCAACACTAATAGTGGAAAGGAGCTAGTTTTGGCTGTATTAAATATAGCAACAACCACCACACTTTATTTCACAGGATGTATAGTAAACCAACCCATTTTAGTCCCCAAAAGGTAGAGGTAGCATCACCTTGGTCCTTCAAAGAAAATTAATGCCTAGTTCTAGAGTAATCAAAAGTTACATTAATATGGTCCCTACAACAACATTTGATATTAATTTAGTCCCTTAATTGTACAAATTAATATCAATTTAGTCCCTTAATCCTACAAATTGACATCAATTTAGTCCATTAACAATAGAAGATGACATCAATGTAGCTCTGCAATCTCAGTCTGCATTTGTTATCACTTTTCATGATTGAGAAGGGACTAACATGATGGCACAATTCATTTTAAGGAGTTAATGGTGACTGCTGTATCTTTTTGAAGGACAAAAATTAAAAAGAAGCTGAAAGATTCAATGTTTTTCTAAGACACTTCCACAATGATCTTTTTTGTAACTTAGCTTTACTTTGAAGTATACACTTGCAATGATTATTTCTCTATGACGTGCTCATTACTCATTACTTACAAATCATAGCTAAATACATTATATGTATTCCATCATAATGCTGCATATATGAGGTCTGATTCTTGCTATTTCCCACAGATATCGTGCAATCACAAGTGCCTATTATAGAGGGGCCGTTGGAGCATTGCTTGTGTATGATGTTACCAGACATGTGACTTTTGAAAACGTGGAGAGATGGTTAAAGGAGCTTCGTGATCACACAGATGCCAACATTGTAATCATGCTTGTAGGGAACAAGGCTGATCTCCGCCACCTACGAGCGGTGGCCACCGACGATGCGAAGGCGTTTGCTGAGCGAGAAAACACATTTTTCATGGAAACATCTGCTCTTGAGTCCTTGAATGTTGACAATGCCTTCACAGAAGTGCTCAGTCAGATATACCGTGTTGTTAGTAGGAAGACTCTTGAGATTGGAGATGACCCTGCAGCCTTGCCTAAGGGCCAGACCATCAATGTTGGCAGTAGGGATGATGTCTCAGCTGTTAAAAAGGCTGGATGCTGCTCTGCATAGTTTCACAGTCCTTTTGCAGCAGAATGCTATATCTATATGTGCATGATTCAACCAACCAATTCTCAAGTGAAAGCTTTTAATACCTACACTTATCTTTTTTTATGTAATTTCTCCCACATATCTTGCCAAGTTTATTGTTTTTTTTCTTTTTCTCTCTTTTCTTTTCATGTAAGCATGGTTTGGTCATAGGAATGATGTCATGTTGCCCTTAGATATATACAGAATTTACTGTTTTGTATTGAGTTAAAGCTATATCTGGTTCTTAGATTGATTCAGAAGTTGTTACAATCTCATCATTCTTTATCAGAGTTCCCATTCTACTGGAACAAGAAAAAATCTTTGATAGATAGTTAGTGTTATTCAATCCTGAAAGAGTTATGGCTTGTTGATATGGCAGCACCTCATAGCAATTGCTAGAAATTTCACACTTGTAGTACTGGTTAAGTTTTAGCTGCAATAACAATACTAGTCTTTAACTGTTACCCTTTTCTTTTTGTTAATTTATCAATATCTAAACTACCCTTAAGGTAAAGGTAAACAAAATAAAAAACAAAATGTTTAAGTCAAAATAAAATGGTATTCTTGAACCACACAACATCTGTTTCATTCTTCTCTGACCTGTGATGTCTCATGCCACATTTGGTGTACATTTTCTTTTTCACTTCTTGTAGATCTAACAAAAATATTCCCTTTGGTGTTTATAGAAAGTTAGTTTCTAGAAATTTTATATTGTTATTTTTATAAGACACTTCATACTTTCGATTATATATTTATTTATTTATTTTTTATTTGCTCCAATTAAATATTTTCGTATCTATTTTAGTTTGTATTTACTGATGATATATATAATCAAAATTATAATTCACTTATCTTTCAATATTTTTAAGGAAACGTGAAAATTAATATTTTTAATTCACACATAAAGATTAAATGTTTATCATTAAGCATAAAATAGATAAGTTAATGCCATTTTTAAAAATTCTATAACAATTAACAACTTATATATTTTAACTAAGTTAGGGTTTTGCAATTAGTTTTTGCATTTTAAACAATGATTTGTAATATATCATAATTTTCCAAAAACATATTCTGAAAATTAATTTTGAAAAAGAAATTTTGTCAAGAAATAAATTGAATAGGGTGCAAAAAGAAGAAGAGTGGTATAAATAGATTTAGGCCTTTGCATTCTGCACCCCCATATCTTGAACCTGCACTCCATGTGTGGTGAAATGACAAAAGTTTCCTTGTTTCAAATTTATAAAATATATTTTGAATTCTACATTTTGGAATACATTTATTGATTCATAAATATATTTTAGATTGTGTAATCCTGAATGCATTAATACATTTTAGATTGTGAAATCCATAATGCATTAATACATTCTAAATTTGTTGCATTTTGGAATCCATTCTTGGATGCAGAAATATATTTTTACAATGCACAATTTAGAATGTATTAATATATTATGAATTGCACAATCTAGAATGTTTTTTGTTTTCCTAAATATAAATTTATTTATAATTGAACTCAATAAATGAACACAATATAAATAATATACAAGAATAAAGTCAATTATTTGCAAGACTAAAATATGTGCATGTAACTCCTAACATTTGGACAGATACTTGCATTCGATTAATATAAAATGAAGACCATAACCCAGCTTCTAGGTAATAGTATGTAGATCATAGTATGTCTATAATTGGTACGAGGCAACCATCCTGTAATTTTACATGCATTAGTTTCAAACGTATTATGTAATCAATAACTACGAATATGAATGTAAAACATGATCATACACATGCGAAAATACCTTAACAAAATGTAAACAATACACATGTTCAATACATATAATTCAATATAGACTAACATTTATGGGAGGCTTACTTCATAATTGAAATATTTTTATATATTCCTTCAATGATTAACACATTGAAACAACATAATATCTACTAGCAATTACGTATTTCATATCAGGCATAGTCATCCATTTGTCTACACTAGCCTTGGAAGACATTAATGTTTGTTAGAGAATTATTATTGTAGCGTAAAAGTTGGAAAAAAAAGTGTGTAAGGTGTGCCATAACTTACCGTTGACATTACCCATAACTTACCGTTGACATTACATCTACTAGTAATGATCTTTTTAGTTGGGCTACCCGTTCATAACCACAAAACAATGTAGCATAATCATTACACCACTATCCAACTTCTTTAAACAAATCTATTTTAACAAGTGGCCATGAATCTTCCTCCACTCCCAAACGTGCAGCTATAGATTGATAACCACAATGACCATAAGTCTTCACATCAAGATGTAAGTGTGAATACTAGGATGAAACTACTCTACATTAGAACTACTATGATATTCATGTTGGACCGTCGTTTTTCCCCTCTCGTTGCTTGAATTCTATGTAGAAGAACTATCATGTATATAATGAATGAGATATAGAAAACCTATTTCCTTGACTATTTTGGGATCCGTTAGTTTTGACCTTATAGTGCATAATATCCAGGTATGAAATTTCACGTAGGACTTAGAGTAGTTAATAATGTTGTCAAGCTCTTGAAATTTTATTGTGATAATTATGCAGTTGTCTTCTTTTCTAAAACTAACAAGTATTTCAAAGGTGCTAAGCATATGGAATAAAAATATTTTATCGTTAAAGATGAAGTTTAGAAACATATAGTGTCAATAAAACATATTAGCATTGATCTTATGATTGCTGACCCTTTAACAAAAAAGGTTATCGTCTAAAGTATTTACTAGTAATTTAAAGAATATGACATTATGTCTACTAGTGAATGTTGAATGTTAATGTTGTTATTAATGTCTATTTGACACTTTAAGCTTATTAAGGTAGAAGTTTCTAAAATCTATGTTTTCTATTTATGTATATGCATGCAAATTATGATGTGGGAAACAAATTATGCTATTGTTAATGAAAATCACATTATGTTTGAAGTCATTATGGACTTCTCATTGTAAAGTCATATTAAGGAGAATGATAATATATTAGTGCATGGAAGAGAATATGTTGATTCAATGACATGCAATCATAATGACTCTTATCTTTGTGTATCTTTAATTATGATTAATGATGAAACCAACTTATTTAAGCTCTTTCAATGCACATTATGATTTATGTAATTGTTAAATCATGAAGTGTTATAGCATCACATGATCAATTGGGAGAATGTTAGAAATAATTAATTAATATGACTCATGTGAAATACAATTATGGGTCTAAATGTGATTTAATAAAATGAAATGACCTATTGGTTAATATGGGAATTTATCTTTTAAAACTTACCAATTTGATGGATGTTGGCTAAAATAAAGAACACAAAGGTTTTGTCTCTGCAATGAAGGTTACCTACTATTGACTATCAAGAAATAGTATGAGAAAGAAAAGTAATTGTAAAGAGACAGATTGAGAAAAATGAGATTAAAAAACTTATTTTCATTGGATCTCTCATGAATCATGGTAAGTCTCTTTTACTATTATAGATTCTTAAATCCTTATGATGTGTAGTAATTTTATTAAACAAAAAAAGTATAAAAACTACAACCTACATTTCAATCTACATATGGTTTATCCTATAAGTTCAATAATAAATTAATGCACATTTATAAGGATCTTAGAATCTATGATTTTAACATAAATTATAATAATAAAAGAGACTTACCTTGATCCATGAGAGATCAAATGAAATGAATTCATCAATATCTTTAGTCATAATCTGTCTCCTTGCATTCACTTTTCTTTCTCACTCTCTTTCTTGATAGTCAATAGTGAGGAACCTCCATTTCAAATATAGAACCCTTGTTTCTTGATTTTGGCCAACATCCATCAAGTTGGTTACCATATTAGTTGCTTTAAAATAATAATCTCTCATATTAACCAATAGGTCCTTTTATTTTATTAAATGACATTCAAGCCCACAAATATATTTCACATTAGTCATATCAATTAATATATATTTTTCTAACATTCTTCCACTTAACTCATGTAATGTTATGACACTTCATGATTTAATAATTACATAAATCATAATATGTTTAAATAAATTGATTCCATCATTAATCATAATTAAAGATATAAAAATCATAAGAGTCATGATAGTTATATGTCATTCAATCAACATGTTCTCTTCCATGCACTATATTATTTTTCTCCTTAATATGACACTATAATAAGAAGTCCATAACGGGTTCAAACATGTCATTTTTCATTAACAATAACATAATTTATTTTTCACATCACAATTTGCATGTCTATACATAAAATAAAATAAAAATTGATTTCATAAACTTGTATATTAATAAGCTTAGAGAGGTATTAATAACAACATTAACATTCAACATTCACTAGTAAACTTAATGTCCATATTCTCTACATGGCTAGTAAATACTTTAGACCACAACCCTTTTGTTAAAGGGTCAGCAATCATAAGATCAATTTTAATATATTTTATTGACTCTTTATGTTTCTAAACTTCTCCCTTAATGGCAAAGTATTTCAATTTCATATGCTTAACACCTTTGGAATACTTGTTTTTAGAAAATAAGAAAGTTGCATAATTATCACAATAAATTTTCAGTGTGGCTTGGCAATACTATCAACTACTCCAAGTCCTGAAATGAAAATTTGCAACAAAATAACCTAAACTATGGCATCAAATCATGTCACTAATTCAACCTCCACGGTGGAAGCAACAACGACTAACGCTTCGCACTTTTCCATGAAATCGCTCTTCCAAATCATTTTGTATTTATTATTCTTTGGATATTGCATAAGACTAAATTTGTCTCCTTTCCATCAGAACATGAGACGCTGCAAATTTATCCATTTTGAATCTCTCTAAAACTTTATTAATATATGCTTTCTAAGACAAGACTAATAATCCTTGTGATCAATCACAAAATATTTTTATTCCTATCACATAGTATGCCTCACCCATATATTTCATTTCAAAGTTGTTAGAGAGAAACCTCTTAGTCTCACTTAACATACCAAGATCATTAGTTGCAAACAAGATATCATTAACATACAGAATCAAAAATATAAGCTTATTCCCACCGAGATTCAGATATACACACACCGATCAATAGTGTTTTTCTTAAATCCAAAGCACATAATAGTATCATTGAACTTAAGATACCATTGACTGGAAGCATATTTAAATCCATATATTAATTTCTTAACTTTACATACCATGTGTTTCTTTCATTCTTCAATAAACCCCACTGTTGATCCATATAGACATCATCTTCTAAATTTCCATTAAGAAATGCAGTTTTAACATCCATTTGGTGCAACTTAAGATCATAATAAGCTACCGATGTCATTATAGTTATGAAATAATCTTTCTTAGAAATAGTTAAAAATGTTTCCTTATAGTCAATGTTATCTTGTTAGATATTTATTTTTGAACCGTACATTGATTTGTTTCAAATTTTGAATAAGTCTTTAGTTGGAATAATTGTTCTTACACGTTAGCATAATTGTTCTTAAACGTTAGAATAATTGTTCCTAAACATTAGGATAAAGTATTTCAATTTTTTTTTAGTCAAAATAACCACTCCTAAACTTTAGGTGGAAGTAATTTCAGTCATTTATTTTTTTCTTCCTGCAAGTATTATAAATGTAATTCGTTGTTGGCTGTAGAGAAATAAGATGAAACAAAACAATTCTCTTCATATGTTTTCGTTCATTTTCATTGTTTTATCCGCTTCTATTATGTAAAACCAACAATTAGTGTCAGAGCTCTCTCCTTAAGGGACTTGTGTGTGTTTTAAGTTTCCATGGATTCTGAAACGAGTTTTTCCCAAGCTGCTCTCCCAGTCTTTGATGGTGAAAACTATAACCTCTAGGCAGTGAGAATGGAAGCTTACTTGGAGGCATTTGATCTTTGAGAGGTTGTGGTAGAGGATTACGAAGTACTTCCGCTGCTAGATAATCCTACCATGGCCTAGACTAAAAGTCACAAAGAAAACAAAACAAGAATGGGAAAAGTGAAGGTGTGTCTATTTGCTGGTGTTTCTCAAACCATTTTCACACGAATCATGACTTTTAAATCAGTAAAAGAAATTTGGAATTATCTGAAGGAGGAATATGCTATATGCTGGAGATGAACGAATACGGAGCATGAAGGTGCTAAATTTAATGGGAGAATTTGAGTTGCAGAAAATGAAAGAGTCTAAGACAATCAACAAACACTTAGACAAATTGTTGGGTATTGCCAATAAGATACGAACTGTTGGGAAATAACTTTGCTGACTCTAGAATTGTTGAAAAAATTACGGTAACAGTGCCTAAGAGATATGAGGCATCCATAACCTCATTGGAGAACACAAAGGATCTGTCAAAGATCACTCTGGCAGAACTGTTACATGTTTTGCAGACACAAGAGCAGCGAGGCTGATGAGAGAAGATCATGTTGTTGAAGGTGCATTTCCAACCAAAAATAGTGAGAATACAACAAATAACCAAAACAAAGTCAAGGGTAAAAAGAAAAATTACCCACCTTGTCAGCATTGTGGAAAAATGGGCCACCCACCGTTCAGATGTTGGAAGCGACCAGATGCAAAGTGCGCTAAGTGCAATGAGATTAGACATGAAACTATAATTTGTAGAGCAAATATCTAACAAGCTATAGCTGATGCAGAAAATGCACAAGAGGATGAAGACCAAGAAGCAATTCCAGTGAATCTTGGTTGATAGATAGTGGTTGCACCAACCACATGACCTATGACAGAGAACTATTCATGCATTTGGGCGACACCGAAGTCAAATGGGTCGATATTTGGAATGGTAAACAAATTCTAGTAAAAGGCAAAGGATTAGTAGCTATAACAAGCTACACAGGTACAAAAATCCTCTTTGATGTTTTATATGTACCTAAAATTAATCAAAACTTACTTAGTGTTGGACAGTTGCTTGAGAAAGGGTTCAAAGTTATCTTTTAAGATAAGAGTTGCATAATTAAAGATCCAACAGGCCTTGAAATGTTCAAGATTAAAATAAAGAGCAAGATTTTTTCATTTGATCTACTCTAGGAGGAGCCCACACTATTTTGAGTAAAAGAAAATATTGATGAGTTATGGCACAAGAGGCTTGGACATTATCACTATCAAGGACTGCTCAATATGAAAAAAAATCTGATAATGGAAAGGAGTATACTTTGCATCAATTCAACTCATTTTGTGATGAAGCAGGGATAGAACATCAACTTACGACTCTTTATACTCTAAAACAAAAAGGAGTAAGTGAAGAAAAAATAGATTTATTATGGAGATGACCAGATGTATGCTGCATGAAAAGAATTTGCCAAAACAATTATGGGCAGAGGCAACAAACACAACAATATGTTTACAAAATAGACTCCCCATAAAAGCAATAACAAACAAAACTCCTTTTGAAGCATGATATGAATACAAACCTACAATGAATTTTCTTAAAATTTTTTGGTGTCTTTGTTTTACCTATGTTCTGCAGGCTAAATGAGATAAGCTAGGAAAAAAGGCCACTGCTAGATTTTTCATTGGATATAGTACAGTTTCAAAGGCATATAAAGTCTTCCAACCAGAAACTAAAACTTAACTATTAGTAGAGATGTGTATTTCGTGGAAAATGAAGAATGGAATTGGGAAGACTCAAAGACTCTTATGATAAAAGAAAAGTCATGGCTAGATGAAATGAAAGATGATCCACCAATTAGAGGCACTCGATTACTCTAACATATATCAGAGATGTAATGTTACAATATGTGAACCTGGTGACCATGAGGAAGTTCTCAATGAGCTAAAGTGGAAAAAAGTAATGGAGGAGGAGTTGTATATGATTAAGAAGAACAACACTTGGGAGCTTGTTGAAATGCCTCAAGATAGAAAGATAATTGGGTTGAAATGGGTGTTTAGAACTAAGTTAAATGTTGATGGTTCAATTAACAAACATAAAGCAATACTTGTTGGGTATTCTAACAGTGATTAGGGTGGTTCTTTGGATGATATGAAGAGTAGTTCAGGATACTGTTTTAGTCTTGGCTTAGGAATTTTTTCATGGTGCTCTAAGAAACAAGAAATTGTTGCACAGTCTACAACAAAAGTTGAATTTATTGTTGCTATAGCTGTTGTTAACCAAGTTCTGTGGCTGAAATTTTTTTGATTGATCTTAACATCGAACAGAAGGAGAGTACGAAAGTTTTTGTTGACAATTAAGCTTGAATAGGTATTTCCCATAATCCTGTTTTTCATGGGAAAACAAAACATTTTAATATTAAGTTGCTCTCCTTAAGGGGGGTACAAAAAGATGGAGCTGTTGATTGTAAAACTGAAAACCAGATTGCAAATTTGTTTACCAAGCCACTACCCGCCAACAAGTTTGAATTCTTAAGACAAAAGATTGAAGTTTGTAGTTTCAAAATCAAAAGAGGATTGTTAAATATTTGTTTTTGAACTATACATTGATTTGTTTCAGTTTCTGAATAAGTCTTTAATTAGAATAATTGTTCTTAAACGTTAGAATAGTTGTTCTTAAAAGTTAGGATAAAGTATTTCAGTTTTTCTTTTTAGTCAAAATAATTGTTCCTAAACTTTAGAGGGAAGTAATTTCAATCAGTTTTTTTTTTTTTTTTTTGCAAGTATTATAATTGCAATTTTTTCTTGGATGCAGAGAAATCAAATGAAACATTTTTTTTATTTTTTTTTGTTGATTTTCATTATTTTATTTGTTTTTATGCTGTAAAATCAATATATCTTTTTAAGTAAAATCTTTAGCAACAAATCGAACCTTGTAACACTCGATATTTTCATGAGAGTCACGTATTAAAGATCCATTTACACTCAACTTTGTTGTATCATTCTAGTAATTCCAGAAGGTTCCATATACTATTTTGTATTATTGGTTTAAGCAAATTTAGTCACTTGTAAGAATTATCACCATTATCCATGTCTAAGTTATTTTCTGACTTATTTATATATATTTATATTTATATGTATACACTGGTTAATTTAGTTGATATATATATATATATATATATTATTAAAAGGTGATAAATTATTTATTCAATAATTTTTCAAAATTTCAATAACTTGACATACATTGAATTAAGGAAGAATTTGAAATACTATGAAATATTTAAAAGGATTAGCACTCGGTCAAACAAATTTACATAATTAACAATAAGATTGAATAAAATCATAGTAACATGTTGATATTATGTCATCCTCAATCACTTTTTCACGCCATAGCTTTACCAAAAAAAAATTTCACCATTTTTTTAAATTCCTTTATATAGAAGGTTCATTGTTTAGAAATATATTTCGCAATAACAACATATAAAAAATCAACTTTGAAAGATATTAAAATTAGTTATGCATACCAAATAATATATTTAGTAATTCAACTAAGGAAGATTTGAGGATGATAAAATAATAAATAAAATATTCATTTTATTACAGGTTATGTATGAATGTGGAACTTTAGTTTTCGAAGTGGTGGACCCCAAATGCAAATTGTTCTAGCCAGAGTATTAGTTTTGTATGGGCACCACCTAAAGTTAAAATCAAATTATACTACTTGCGTTAGAAAACCAATATTTTCATATATAAATATAATCCTGGTAGAATAAATGACAAAAAAATATAAATTAATATAATATTTTATTTTCTTGTAATAATGTTCATTTCTCCTCTTTCATAGATCACGTACCATTAAAAATTACCGTGATGCTTTTTCGCATAAGCACGTCTTCTGCATTTTTTTGACTTCTAAGCATCACGCAGAAGCACGTCTTCTGCATTTTTTGACTTTCTATTCTTTTCAAACAACTCGTGATTCGAATCCAAACATCACTTAACCTAACCCCTTAGCATCACCAAACCAAATTGGAACTGAGTTTTTTCGTGTTGAATTCCAATTTTCTTTTTAAGAGAATAGCCTTTAAAAATTGAAAATTATAAAATAAAAATTTCAAAACTAAAAAATTTGGAACAGGAATTTTTTTTTGATAAAATATTTTTAAATTAATAATAAATTATTTTTAAAATGATAAATAATTTAACATTCACATTTTTTCCGATTAAGCTATTTGAAAAAAAAATCCCAAAAATCACCCTTTGCCAAAAGAATTACCCAACTAAACCTGTTTTGAGTCTTAATAAACCAAGTTTGAACCTACTTTTTTATCCGTGGCAGAAAAATAGTAGAATTTGGGACATAATTTTTATCTTTTTCCTTTTCTAAAATATTTGAAAAATATTAATATAAGTATAATAAATATAAATACTAATAATTTAAAATATTAAATTAATAGCATAAATTATTGTGGTGTACATAATTTAGAATATTTAACAAATTTACATATCAATATAAAATATAATTTACAAAACAATATATAATTTACAAAACAATAAGATTTATAAAACATTCATTTTTACAAGAAAACAAATATGAAACAACATAATAAACTAAACTTAAATACTACTACCGGGTCATATTCTAAACCTGTGTAATTATCTATTCATATATCAAATGCAATAACACTGCAAAATCAAATAATTACAAAAAAATGGGTGAGCTATTTAACATTTTAGTCAATATATAATATAAAATAATCATACTTAATTTAGAATTCAACAAACTTTGTTTCTACCAATGTTTAGGCAAAAGAATATCATAATATAATATTATCTTCAACTCAAAATATTAAAATAATGAATTTGTAAGTTTTCTTCTTTATAAAATGTTCAACTTTTTTATTTTTATACAAGTACTTTAATGTTGAACTTTACTCATAAAGCATGAGTCAAATCCACATAAGGGATTGACATTACTCCAAACCTAAAATCTTAAGGTTATAGATTTGTGAGTCTTCTTTATATGGTGCCCAACTTTCTCAATTTTACTCAATGTGAGACTTAAATTACATTTTAATTCCTTACTACTACCAAATATCCCTAATACTACCAAATACTAAGATCTGACCCATTGCACTTCAAATATAAGAACCTTAGCTACATAGGTCAAGATGAATTCATTGTACAAAACTGTAAACTAATGTTATGTTCTAGTGTATGCAAGAAGTCTCTCTCTCAGTTTCTCACTACATGTTGTCTTAATTTATATGATTTAGACCATCATTAAAGCAAATATTTTTCTCAATAATGGGTTATGTGCTTAATACTTCAAATTAAAAACTATATAATTCATCATTTCAAACATATGTCAAATATCATTTCAAACATATAACATATACATATTCAGTTAATAAATTTAGGATCACACTAGTAAGTTAAACATGTGTGTATATAAACAAAGTTGTCACCAAATCTAGAAGATGAAATGTTTGAGTCTCCACTCTTCACATCTCCACAAAGTAGTAACCACAACATGGTCAACCTTTTAGATGTCTCAAACTTTGACATTTCTTCAAACTAAACTTCTTCCAATAGTGGTATTATTATAAGATTTCGAGAACACATTGAGTAATAATATGACTAAATTATATTTTGTCTTAGGGTCTTAAAATTATGATATATATAGGTAGGGGTTTCAAAATGGGCTCAAACTCATGAGCCAACTTGGCAAACCATGATTTTAAGCCAAGTTCATTTAAAAAATATCTTTTAACAGTTTATCAAATTAAATTAAATTCACATAATTGAATGATTTGGATGCTTAATTTACTTGTTAGTCTAATTTTATAATTTTTATATTTACTTAAGATCTCTATAATATCACTTCATAATTATGGTTAATGTTTAGCATAATAGGTGAGAATCCTGATTGTCCTACTATAGATAGGTGGGTTGAATCAATTCAATATACATCAAGCAAGTTATGAGAGAAAAATATGCTTAAATGAGTTAACCTACTAACCCATGGTGGGTCGAGCGATGTCACAAATTTCTGACTCACCAAAAAATAAGTCGGGTTAAGTTGACTTATTTTTAACTCAACGCATGTGAGTTGATTGGCTCACTTTGATACCCTTACATATAAGCCAAATCCAATTTCATAAGAAATGATTTTATATGAATTGAATGATATTTATTTTTGTCCATGTTGTTTCCACAATAATATTTTTCGTCGCACAACCTTGAACTATGTTAAAAAGACATGTTAAAAAGTATGAACCAAAAATAGGTGATCTACATACATAATAAAACATAAGGTGAATGAAAGGTTCATCATACATCTTATCTACAGGACTTTAAAACTTCAAGAATATGGTTCAAGAAGGTCAATGTCAATGATGTATTAATAACATAGATTAAAATGATAATAATGTGTCAGACATGTAGATTTAAGGTGACATCAATATATCACACATGCTTCTTACAAAGTGTAATACAAGAAGATTAAGGTGAAATCAATGTGCTGCACAAGTTTCTTAATGGTGTATTAAGCACATAAATTAACATTATAGTAATATGGTGATGTCAACTTGTCACGAGGGATTCTTACGGTGAGAATGATGTGTTAGGCACATGGATTAAGGTCATACTAATATGTTAGGAATGTACATCCAGATGAAATCAACATGTCAAGTAAACTTCTTATAGTGACAACAACTCGTCAAAACATAGATTAAGGTCATAATGACATGTTAAAACACAAATTAAGGTGACGTCAATGTGTCACATGAGCTTCTTACAGTTAGAAGAGCAACATGGTAGTCACATCATTTAAGATCATAATGATGTGTCCAACACACAAATTAAGGTTAGAGTGACACACAAATTAAGATTGAACTCATTATGTATGTTGGTTTTGATATATAGTAGAAAGGAAATTATTTTTGAATAAATATTTGTAATACATTTATTCATGCACATATAAAAAGAACATATATTAATAGAACAAATTGCTTATAAATCACTCAAGTTAATAGGGAAATATATCATTTGTGATATTATATCTTAGAATTTTTTGCTTTTATGTTCACAAGAAATACAAAAGAAAATATGATCTTTTATAAGTAGTCTCACAAGTAATTTTAATAATTTATACATTAAGATTGAAGATATATAATATCATAATTATTCGATAAATATCAATATGAAGATTGCTCTATAATTATCATATTCTTAAGTAGTTATAAAACTGAGATGAAGGTGAATGCATAATACACACAACTACAATATATACTTTATGAAAAAAAAAAACTTATAAGCCTACATTCTTACTCTCTTAGTTGTTTGTGTAATGCGAGAGAGAAAGTTTTTTGTAATATTCTTCACTTTGTGAAGTTATATAAAGAAGTCTTGCTTTCTTTGTAATCATAAATGATAATAAATAATATTTGAGATCTTTAATATTAGAATAAGATTAAGATAGGATATTCAAGAAGAATTTTGGTACTAGTGTTTAGTAAAAATAACTTTATGTAATTATTTTTAATTTGCTTGGAATTAGTAGAACCATTTAAGAGTTCTTAAACAATAACTGAACACAATTTAAAAATTGGGATAAATCAAAATAAAATATTTATGTCCTCATATCCAAATTGTTATTAAGTAGTCTATATGGAAAAGTTTTGTACTCTATTAAACTCCTATCAATTAATTGTAACAAAGACATTAATCTTCTTTCTTGAGTTGATGGGTGGAGATACTAACAAAAACAACTAAATGCCATTAAGTTTAGTATAAATATAAATTAAATATAAACTCAAGTACTCTCTAAATTACTGGTAGATATTATTTAGAAGACTTTTAGTATATGATAACATAATGATTATATTAATAAATAAAATGTTTTATCCATAAAATTTATTATCCAGTTGTTTTTGTTGGAATGAAATATGCTATTACGATCAATAATAAAAAAAATTTATTATATTTTATCTAAACATTAATTTCCTTAATAAGTAAGAATTTGACAAATGTTAGGTCCATCTATTTATTTTAGAAAATATTGGTTAAATGAGTTGAGTGGTATAAATTCAAATAATTAGAGTAGTTAAAAAAAAAGATAATTTAGAATATTCAAGTTTTAAGTTTATTCAAATATTTAAGTTTTTGTTAATCTATTTCTTTTATTAAGTTTTATAATAGTTTGATGGAGTTCAAGCATGTCAATTTTAGTTAGAAGGAAAAATCATACTAAAAATGGTCAATTAGATTTTTTTTTTTAACATTCAACATTAAAGTTTATAAATATTTTGTACCAATAATATTGTATAAAAATGGAAGATAATATATTTGATTATTATAGAAATGATTTGGATTATATCTTTGGTTTTTCTAATAAAGTAATAAAACATAAATTAATTAAGAAATTTGAAGTATAGTATGGCCTCGAATAAAACTTAAACGTTGAAGTGTGAACTTTAATATAAAAACATAAAAATTAAAGATGAATTTGTTTAGTAGAATAATGATAAACATCAAAAAGAGATTATATGGGTGGAGAAGACATAAAGAGTGGGAGAATTGTAGCTACCAAAACATTTTATAACATATAATTTTGTTAAAAATAATAATTTTCTTAAAATTATAAATAGAAAAGGGATTTGTTAAACACACTGTAAAATTAACAAAAAAATAAAGATTTAAATTTTATAAATTTCAATTAATAGAAGAACCCGCATTGAAATATGTATTACCAACATTTTGCATTAAAAATAAAGAAAAAGACAATAATAGATGTGATGTAATAAAAAATATAGAGATAATAAATAAAGTACGAAAATAAGACGAAAGAAATATGTTTTATAAAATAATTTTTATATTATTTAACTAAAATATTTGTATAAAATAATTTTTATAGGATCATTTTATAGTAATAAAAAATAAATATTAAGCATATTAAACCACTTATTAAAAATAAAATTAAAATATGTAATTATAAGCAAATTTTATTTAATAATTTTTAATTAATTTCCTTTAAACATACGTTTACGAAATCATTTAGACTATGTCGTTGGAAAAATATTAACATTTTCAGACACGTTTTATATATATAAATATATAGATATAGATATAGATAGATATAACATTTCTTTCTCAACGATTTCGGAGACTCACTGAGTTGTAACCTGTCAACGTCCCTTTCACCGTTGCCCAGCTCAACCGCCATGGATCACCGCGTCTCCCGCCGAACCGAGATCCTCACCAACCACCTCCTGCGCCGCCAACCGCCGCCTTCCTCCGTTCTGCACCCCAACCGCTGCCTGAGCTACTCCCCTCCCGAGCTTTCCAACGAAATCGCGTTCGACACGCGGGAGATGCGGAGGCTGATGGACGGGCACAATCTGGAGGACCGCGATTGGCTCTTCTCCGTCATCGTGCAGAGCGCACTCTTCAACCGCCGCGAGCGCGGCGGCAGAATCTTCGTCTGCCCCGACTACAACCAGTCCATGGAGCAGCAGCGCGAAGCCACCTTGAAGCGGATCGAGTATCTTGTGAAGAGAGGGGTTTTCCAAGGGTGGCTCACCAGCGAGTGCCCGGAGGAGGAGTTGAGGAAACTCGCGCTCCACGAGGTTTTAGGGATGTACGATCACTCCCTTGCTGTTAAGCTTGGTGTTCACTACTTCCTCTGGTTCGTTATGTTTTCTCTTTTCTTTTTCTATCGTCTTCTTCTTGAGATTAATGGGAATTTGAATGAGGACTTAATTTCTATGCATTGGTAGTTTGAATGGTGTTATATTGTCAACTCATCAGAAACCATAGATAGGACGACCATCAGTTTGGACTTCTTTGTTAATACTTTTGGGAGAAGAAAGTAAAAAAAAAAAAAAAAAAAACTTTTATTATTT
>Ga0209700_102458_pt1:0-30000 | contig 37349 bp, 13 predicted proteins | sample SiratroredBW_FD_187528 | JGI IMG/M metagenome (GOLD analysis project Ga0209700, IMG submission 187528) | Root nodule microbial communities of legume samples collected from California, USA - Siratro red BW (SPAdes) (version 2) | ecosystem: Host-associated > Plants > Roots > Nodule | place...
CGACTGTTTTTCTCAATCGGTTAAAACAGTTGCTTAAAATACAAAAATCTAATTTTTGTGATTATTTCAAAAACATTTGTTTAAATCAGCTTTTTAAATTGTTGGAGCTTATTAATGATTAACAAATACACATTATGCTAAGTTGAATCATACTTGCCTCAACCACATTCCTAAGTTCTAGACCAAGCTTCAAATCTTCATGAATCTTCATGCATTCCACATATTATCATAGGTCTTGAACTTCTTCACACATGGTTGGCTTCATCAAATACAATTAGTTATCCACTGGTGCTAACAGTTTGCTTTAGTTCAGTTCTGCTTAGTATAGAACTAAGCTTGAGTTGATTGGGTATGTGCCAGCACCTGCAGCTCGATTTGGTTTCCAGTTTGTTGATGTTTCTCTTTATCATGATCTATGTCTTTGATGTAATTGGCAACTTGCTATGATGATTGACCTCCACGGGTCAATATATATTAATGAAATGTTTGCCTTATGTTATTAATCTCTTTATATGCCTTTAAGGGACATCAAAGTATGGGGGAGTAAAACATCTTGATCTGAACAAACTGAGTCTGGATACAGGAAGAAATTTAATTAACTGTGTTTTAGCTCAATCAGTTGATTTGATATTTTTTGCTTTGAACCTATTCAACCTTGTAATACTAATAAGTTGTTTGAGTAAAAAGACAGGTATTTCAGGTTTAGATTGTTAAACTCAACACACATCATATTGCCTTCATCAAATCGGGAGAGATTGTTAACACCAATGCTAAGCATGTGATTTGATGAAGTCAATAAAGACCATGGATTGGATTTGGACTATGTTAGATCAATGCCTAGCACGTGAGTTGATAAAGACTGCCTCATGAAGAATCTATTGGAACCAACCTGGACCAGAATTGTTCAAGTGAAGACTTTGAGCCAACATGAAAATGGTTGAGTGATTCGGTATTGGTCCTTAGATGGGTTTGTGTGTTGGTATTAGTTTAGTCCTTAATCATTAGTGGCATGGTTCATCATTCCTGGGGTGCTAAGAGACTCACAAACATTTTATTAAAACTAGTTTTAAGGAAAATCGATTGAATGGTTTGTTCAATTAATTGAACCAGTGACAGCTAAGCTGTTTTAAAACTGATTTGGGTATATAAAGGAATTGGCACTATCATTTTTAGATAACTAATATTTGCGAAAAGCATTCCTTGCGAGATTCTAAAGTGTAAAATAGTGCCCTGTTTGTACGATTATCTTCTACAAAGCTTTTCAAAACAAGAAACCTCCAAGAACGTGAATTTAAGCATCCTTGAGTGAGGTTCTTGCGACTTTGGTTCTGGACCAAAGCTAAGTCTTCTACACCTGATCTTCAGTCTTTGTAATCTGTTTTGTGTAGAAGTACTGTGTGATCAATTGTTGATCTTGCTATTTTGTAATCTGTTTGCTGTTTTCAATTCCTAGGTTTGTAATTGAGTTGGTGCAGTGGGTTTCTGCACTGGTCTCACATCTGCTGAGGGGTTCAGTAGAGTGTGAGTGCTGCAGGGAGCAGTGTTTGCTTGCGGGTTGCAAGTGTTTTGGTGCAATGGGTTTATGCACTGGTTTCACACTAGCTGAGGGGTTCAGTGAGGTGTGAGTGTTGCGGGGAGCAGTGTGTACTGCTGAGTGCAAGGGTTGTAAACTGATCTTGTGATCTTTTTAGTGGAAATCTTTGCTAGTTTGCAAAGGACTGGACGTAGCCCTTGAGGAAGGGTGAACCAGGATAAATCTTTGTGTTTTTGATTTCCTCTTCTCTCTTCTTGATCTTTTTATTATCTGCTTGCATTCGCTTAATAAACTGATCACTAAATCTGTTTACATATATCTGAATCAACTGTGTTTCTGGATTATTTCTAATCTACTGGACTGTGATTAATCATCTTGATTTTGGATTAACACATCTCTATACTGAAAACTGTTTTCTGGATTTATCTCTAACAATTTCCATTGTGCATAATTGATTGTTTACTGAACAGTCCATAATTATACGAGTTGATTGATTGAATTAAGGATTTTCATTCTCTATTTCAAGAACAATTCATATTTGCAAAAAGATTTTGAAAGTTCAATTCACCCCCCTCTTGAACTCGGTCTGAACCTTATTTTACACATTTTTGTGTATAGACACTTTAACACATAGCCAAAAAGCCAACCAGGTACAGTTTATAACTAATTTTTTTGATAACCCTTTGAGATGAAATTTTCTTTGTTACACCCTAACGTTCAATTGATATATGATTTTCCACCCTTGTAGCATGCTTAATAATGGAGAAAATAGGTGCAATTTTCATAAAGGGAAGAGTTGATTTAGCTTTGACATGTTGGTAATGTAAAGAAATGGGTTAGATATTCACTCTTTTGTTCTACTAAAAAAAAGAAAAAAAAGAAAAAAGAAATAAAAAAATTCAAACAAAAAAAATAAAAGAAAAATAAACAAAAGAGTAAATTATAGAAAAGAAAGAAAAAAATGATGGATGAAAGAAATTAAGAATTGGTAGATTAATTCTTTCCAAGGGAAATTTTGTCTCAGTTGTAGATATGTTCTCCTTGTCTAAAGTGTGCATTTTGTTATCTGAAAAATCAATGTTCTTGATAGCCCAGCCTCATTACAACCTTTAGAAGACCTTAAGATGCATGTTGATCGTGTGTTTGTGGTTTGCCTAAAAATGAAAGGTAACTTTGATTTGTTCAGAGTCAGTGGAAGTTGAGAAAGACACTACCCTGTGAGAGATTAAGAGAGATATTCCTCAATTAGATTATCATTTCTTTGTTTGAGTTGCTTCTCTTATACATTGATTGTGTCTTTTTCCTGCTTTAATTGGACTTGGAATATTTGATCTTTCTTATATTGAATTCTTGTTTTGAAAATGAATGTTGTTCTGATGATTGAACCATGGATCTGATTTTTTATTGGTATTTTCATCTTGTGCTTAATGCTAGATTTTATCTTATCAATAGAGTCTTGATTTTGATTCTTTAATTTAACTGGAAAGTACTTTTAAGTTTTTGACCTAGATGAAAATACTCAATATATTGGAATACTAGGGATAGGTTTCGATGTATTGATTGCGTATAACATCTGTTCTTAATGCTGGGTAATTTACTAAATAGCTGAGGGATCAGTATTTAGGAAATTTCCTTATGAATTTCATGTCAGAGGAATCGGTGTGAATGATTTTTATATGTGAATCAATTGTGAGTAGTTACGGATATTGTATGTTTTTATCAAATCCAAAATATGAATGAGGGAGATAGATGAAGTTCAATCCCAGAGTCCTTCTAGATCTTTTAAACCCTTTGATAATCGTTATTTACTTTTTAATTACTCTTTTATGTTTATTGAATCAAATCATTACCAAATCAACCTGAAAACCATAATTGCTTAGTGAGTAGTGAAAATTGAGATTTATAAGCAAAATTGTTCTCTGTGGGATCAACAATCGTACTTTACAAATCTATATTACTTTTGACTCAGTACACTTGCCGAAAATAGTCAGCAATACATGTGTTCAACTTTCGAAAATCAACTAACAAAGCTTAAAAAGTACAAAATGCAATATATACAACTTGCAAAAGTCATCTACATTTTCTTCCATATTTATTGTAATGTCACTGAGTTTGACTACAATCATATTTACAGTAATATCATTATCTTCAAACAAATGGTTAACCAAACCTGGAACACGGACTTCAAAGTTAACCTCCTCCTCTACTATCCACAATCCCAAGAATACACATACAACCAAAACAAAAAATGGGATTAAATATTTCCTAACCCGAAAACATAGTTCCAAACTGGACCACCAACTGACCAATTCCCTAACAACATCAGTGGAAATCTGAAGTGGCTCTTCCAAACACAACAACCACTTGAAGGGAGTAGTCTCCAGCTTCTGCCTCTAGAATGGAGACATTTGATGATTAATTTGGACAATGACATCAGTTTGCAGCCTCTACCTCACTCTAAGTTGCAAAAAGAAAAAAAAAACAGCTAACTATATTTTCAGGAACTACACATTTTAAAATCAAATCTAATTTAACAAACTAATTACCTTTGATTGTCCATCCTCAACTCTAGCACATACTTTTGCAGCCATGTATTTATACAAAAGAAAATACTACCAAACAAAATAATCCCGTTATTCACATATATAAAGTACAATAAAAAAAACTAAAAACTTGTAATCGGGTCTTGAAGGTTTTTGTGAGCAGGAATTTCGCATACATCTAAGTGCTCCAGTCAAGAGGAATTTGGCATACATGTATGACAAAAACCACCAAGGTGTGAAACAAAACCAAAACCAAAAGAGGTTTCCTGAGATAACCTACGTGGTTTAGGGATAGTATTTTCGCATACGTGTATCAGAGATGGAAACCATCAATGTGTCAAACCAACCGAGAATAGGTTTTCTGTGATGTGCCTAAGTGGTTCACTGAGGAGGACATTCGCATACATAAATGTAGCAGAGGTGAAACCAACAAGGTGGGAAAACCACCAAAAAGAGGTATTATGTGTTGACCTAAGTGGTTCAAGGAGGATAGCTTCAGCATACATACATGAAACACATACAGACCACCAATCAAAAAACCAACACGGAGTGGTTTACTCTGATGAGGTAAATGGTTCATTGACTAGGACATTGTCATCCATACCTCAGAGATGAAAACAAGCAATCTACAACAAACCAATAAGTGGTTTACCATATTGACTTATAAGGTTCACTGAGTAGGACTTTCGCATACATACATGCCTCAGAGATGGAAACCAGCAAGGTGTGGAAAACCCAACACGCAATGGTTTACTCTATTGACCTAAGTGGTTCACTGAGTAGGACTTTGGCATACATACATGTCTCAGAGAGGGAAACCAGCAATCGAAAACAAACAAAGAAGAGGTTTACTCTCTTGATCTAAGTGGTTCACTGAGTATCACTTTTGCATACATCCATGCCTCATATATGGAACCCAACAAGGTGTGGAAAACCAACATGCAATGGTTTACTCTGTTGGCCTAAGTGGTTCATTGAGTAGGACTTTTTTATACATACATGTGGCAGAGATGAAAAACCCGAACATAAGATCGTGCACGAAGTGATTTCTTTTTTTGTAAGGAGGGGGAGATTGGCATAGAGAATTTAGTTCCTCATGGACATGAGGATACCAAACCTTGCCATAGACTAGTGGAATACGAAGAAGAATCCACAAGAAATCTTAAGAGTGCTTTCCAAGAGTGAATTTCGAGCTCCAATAGCCTAAGATGCCTACCCCAGTATAAGCAACTTTGACGCTTGTGCTTGGCTCAAGTCAGTTGTGTCGGACGCTAATTGATTTTGTTCCTACTTCAAGTTTTGAAGCCAACCTGCGTCGGGCCCTGGTAGTGTGTGTCGAGTGCATTTCTATGGACTTGCTCTCAAATTCTTTTGCATTGGGCTCAGGTTTGCTAAGCATAGCTTGGCTTCCTTTACTCCAATTTTGCTATTTTCTCCCACTCCTTGAAGGCTTCAATTCTCCTTCTTCTAATTTAATGTTTTTTCTACCTCAAATTCAATCAAAATATCAATAATTAGAAATGAAATCTTTTTCCTGACTCTCTTAGTCAATTATTAACAAATTCAAATAAAATTGAGAATTAGGTATGAGGACGGTTAATTTTTGTCATAAAATAAGTCAATAATGTCATATAAATCAACTCTATCAAACTCCCCCAAAGTTTAGAACCTTGCTTGTCTACAAGGAAAGGTAACTTGGCACAGATAAATAGTTATTCCACATTGATATAACAACTTATAACTTATTCATCAATCATATCATAATTCAACCAAGTATGCTTCTCTTCACCTCATCTCATGAATGAACAATTATATCTCATCATATCTCAGCTATGATACTCTAATGCAATTGTAACAGACAATGCACACAATTTCTACACGGCTCACCAAAACTATTTAACTCAAGCATTAATAGAGTTTATTTACACGTTATTGTTGACCTATTTTATGAATAAAATCAACTCTCTCAATAATGAAAATCTACTTAATTCTCAATTTTATTTGAATTTTATTAATAATTGACAATGAGAGTTAGAAAAAGGATTTAATTGCTAATTTCATGTATTTTGGGTTAATTTTAAGTAGAAAAGTATTGGATTATAAGATGAAGGATGGAAGACTTGAAAGAGTGATAGAAAAGAGAAGATTGGAGTAAAAGAGGCCATGCCCAGTGTAGGAGACCTGAGTCAGGCACAACAGGACCCAAGAGCAATTATAGAGAAATACACTTGGTGCACATCACATGGGCCCGACACAGGTTGGGCCTAAAACTAAAATAGTACCAGAATCCACGACGTCCGACACAGCTAACCTAGGTCGGGCATGAGCGTAAAAAAAAACAAGTTTGTTTAATAATTGCTCATATTATGGCTAGGCATTTTAGGCTATTAGAGCTCAAAATTCACTCTTCGAGGACAGTCTTAGGATTTCATGTGCCTTCATCTTCTTATTCCACTACTCTATTGTAAGGTTTGCTATCCTTGTGTCTTTGAGGAACTAAATTCTAGTGTCAAGGTAAGGTTAAATCTTTCTAAGCTCTCATGTAACCGTTTCTATTTTAATATTTATGTCTTTCCTTTAATTATATCAATATTTTAATTTTATACATAGTGCATGTTGTGTTGGTTCATAACTAGATCATTGATTTTTGAAGGAATTGAAAAATATCTCTTGATTATGTATCTGAATTAAATTACCGAATGAACAATCGTGTCTAGGAATAGAGTGTGATTCAATCCTTGTCTTAAGACCCTTGTGAGAAGGAGTGACTCATCTATCTAATTAATCAAAGAATTGATGATTAGTAGATAATCTTAGGCTCGTCTGCTAAGGAATTGGGGGTGAGTAATATTGTGGGTTGACATTGATTAATGATATGAAAGAATGAAAATATTTTTATTCAGTAAGAGTGAAGATTGAAGAGACTGAACTGCGGCAAGTTGATCATAACATTGTTAATCCTTTTTCTACGTTCAAGTGTTGATAAAAACATTCTTTTAATTATTTTTAGGTTCTACACCTATCATCATTTTCGTAAATTGTTTTTAAAATCTGCATTTATTATAGTTGTAGTTATTGTTTTATATTGCACAAATCCTTTGGGATGAACGATAATTCTATTGTTTGCTACATTGCGACTGGTGCACTTGCCATCATAGCAAAATAGGTTAACCAGCACTCTATTGTTTGGGATGAATTTGTCTCTCATTTATCACCAATTTCCACAATTTGGTTGTGCTTTTTTTTTTTCAAGAACCCACACTTTTCAACATCAAGCAACATCAACAAGGACTTTTATTGACTTGTAATTTGGCTGAGCTAAGAGGAAAAATTGGTTTTTCTAAATAATCAAAACACTTCAAGCAAAGAGAATAATTAGATCAATTAATAATTTTAGAAATTATACACTCTTTTACTTCAACCCAATTATCAACTTTTTCGCCCAAACTTATTTATTTCAATATTTGAAATCTTTTATTAATGAAAGAAAACATAACCTTTGATTCCTTAAAACCCTTTCTAAATTTTTCAGATATCTTCCTCTAAACTTAAAGTAACTTAAAGTAAGGTAGTCAAACAAAGCTAACAGTTTCAAGGATGAAAAACAATATCTTATTAAAGGCTAAAAATGGTACAAATGTTTTTTTAAACAAAACATTTGTATCTTTTTTTAGCTCTACCTATAACGATAAAACAAAAATGGCCTTGATTATTTGTTATATGTAAATGAACAATCAGCATATAAGCTCAAGCAAAAACAATTATAAATAATCAGTAATAGTACATACTTGAATGACTATGAGGCTCAAAATCTTACCTTGTATAAGTTAACGCATCTCTTGTCACAAGAATACAAAAGAGAAACCACAACTTCAATTCACAATAACAATAAATCCATTCACAAATCTTAGTAAAAAACACAAACACAATTTGTCATCAATGATCATTCAATTATTCCAAATTATCTATCAATGTCTCATAACAGTTATCTAGCCAAGTTTCTCAATAAAAACAAAAACAAAGAAAAATAAGCAAAAAATAAAATAAAATAAAATAAAAATAAAAATAACACGATCATCCCTAAATTTCTCTATGCCTCATCTCTAGCATCCTCAGTTTCTCCACCTCCCTCTCTGAATTCGTTTTGGACTCTAGGCTAAGCAAAATAAGTAGAAAACTCCTCAGCCAAAGGTAAATGAAATGCTGGTGGATTCCCAGGTCCATGCAAGGTTAAATCTATAAGAGCATCCATGATCATAGTCTAAGCTATGAACACCGCGTGCATTGAAGCATAAAAATGCTCCAGCTCAACATTATACCTGTGTGAACTCTCCTTCTTAGAGGTGGTGTCGGTGCCACTAGACCCTCTCTCGCCATACAATATTTATTGAAATAATTTATATCAACAATTTATTTGAGTCTCTCAAAAGGTGGAAGTGAGACATCCACTCTAGCTTTCCTACAAAGATGTGTTATCAATGAAGGATGTCCAAGGCCAACTATGATGCTTGAGGTATTAGTACATTGATGTATCTCCCATGTAATATGCTTTTCTATAAAGTTCTTCCAGACATAATGCAATAAGGAATCTTTGACCTCACTTCAGTTATATCATGTGAGATGAGGGAGATATTAGAGTGAATGAATGTTACCCAGATCCTAGCCAAAGAGTTCAAAGCAGCCCTCTTGATATTGAAATGTATCTGTTACTTGTTCCTCACAAAGATGTCTCTAGGTAGATAGACAACTCTCTCAATTTCTTCATAATCACAGTTTGTATTGATGAAGCACACATAATCATAAGGATTGTTCCCCTCATTAATTCCCAAGAAAGAATTAATGGTGGCAGCATCATAGGGGATTATCTTCCCTCTCACATAGCTGGTGTATGACATTGCATAGCCATAAAACTCTTTTACCACTACAATGTTGGCAGGCTCTGGATATGCCCTCATTCTCATCCAATGTCTCCTCCTCAATTCTACAACAAAAGCATTCATCTTATTAGTCTAGGTTTAGAATCTGGTTTAGTCAAGAAATATTTAATTACAGCATGGTCAGTGAAAATAATGACTTTAGACCCAATTAAATAGGATTTAAATTTTTTCTATGCATACACTATATCAAGTAACTCCTTTTCAATCATGGTGTTATTAACTTGTGCTTCACTCAAGACCTCATTTATATAGTGCATCACATGAAAAAAAAAATCTTTTCTCTACCCTACTATTGTCCTACTACATAATTACTTGCATCACACATTAACTCAAAATCATATTTTCAGTCAGGAGCACAAATCACAAGTGCATAAATGAGTTTTTCTTTTAGAGTTTCAAAAGTAGATAAACAATTATCATCAAAATTAAAAAGTATCTTTATAAAGTAGGTTGCTCAATAGTTTAGCAATCTTGGAGAAATCCTTGATGAACCTCCTGTAAAATTCAGCATGTCCTAAAAAGCTCCTAATGCCCTTCACATTCACTGTTGGAGGTAATTTTTCAATAACTTCCATTTTAGCTTTATCCACCTCAATTTCCTTATAAGAGATCTTATGGCCTAACACAATGCCTTCAATCACTATGAAGTGACATTTCTCCCAATTAAGCACAAAATTGGTCTCAACACACCACTTCAACACGTCCAAATTCTCCAAGCAATAGTTGAAAGTAGAACAAAAAATTGGGAAGTCATCCATGAATACTTTAGTGCATTTTTTCTACCAAATCTGCAAATATGGATAAAATACATTATTGGAAGGTAGTTGGGGCATTACATGACCCAAATTGAATTTTTCTATAAGCAAAAACATGAAAGTGACAAGTAAAAGTATTTTTCTCCTGGTCTGGATCTACCACAATTTGATTATACCTTGAGTATCCATCTAGAAAATAATAAGAAGTTTTTCCTGCTAATCTTTCCAACATTTGATCCATAAATGACAATGGGAAATGATATTTTCTTGTGGCTTAATTCAATGTTCTACAGTCAATACCCATCCTCCAACCAATCACAATCCTTGTGGGTATCAATTCATTTTTCTCATTATGGATGAAAGTCATGCCACCCTTCATTGGAACCACTTGCACAGGGCTAACCCATGCACTATCTGAAATAGGATAGATCATCCATGCCTCCAAATAGCTTCTGAACCTCTTTCTTCACAACCTCCTAAATAGTGGGATTCAAACGCCTCTGGGATTAAGCTATGAGTTTATAATCCTGTTCCATATGAATCTTATAGATATAGTAAGAAAGACTATTGCCTTTAAAGCAGCTAATGCCTAACTGATTACTTTTTGGTTCGCTCTTAATACCCCCAATTAGTTTCATTTCCTACTCCTTGGACATTGAAAGACTTATAATAATTGGCTTGTTTTCTCCTTCTTCCATAAATACATACTTCAAATTGGATGGAAGCAATTTTAACTCCACCTTAGGCTTATTGTCATTTGCACTCCAATGTAGCTCTTCCATCTTAAAACTATTAGTAGTGACTTCCGGTTGAATCTAAATGTCTTAAGCATGCCTGGATCTCATTTTCATCTTCTTCATTGCATGAGTTAGTTGTATCAACAAGTGCTTTCTCCAAAGGACTAGGATTGTGTAATTGCTTGCTAGTGGAAAGAATCACTTCATCAAGCATGTCCATTCTCAGGCAAGAATCTTTATTTGTTGGATGTTTCATGGCTTAAGAAACATTAAAGTTTACTTCCTCACCTTGGACTCTCACCTTGAGCTTCCCATTTCAACATCAATAATAACCTTGGTTGTCTTCATAAAAGGCCTACCAAATATTAATGGGACCTCCTTGTCTTTCTCAATTCCATCACAACAAAATCTACTGGAAATATGATTTTATCCACCTTAGCTAACACATCTTCCACTACCTCGTGAGGGTACTTGATTAATCTATTAGCTTATGTCATCCTAGTGACATAAGTCTCCAGGTTGCCAATCCTTTTCATGATAGATAAAGGCATTAGATTAATGTTATTTCCTCAAAATAAAGCCTTTCCCACATGTACAACCCCTACAGTAACAAGAATAGTGAAGCTATCAGTATCCTTGGACTTTGAGGGCAAAGATTTTCGAAAGATAGCACTACATCCAAGAGCTTCCTCATAAATTTTGCATATGTTGGTATTTTCTTTAGAGCTTCTTCGAGTGGAATCTTAATTTTTAATTGCTTGAAAATCTCTTGAAATCTGGCAAATTATGTTTCATTGTCTTGATTGCCCATGAGGATAAGAAAGGTTTTTCAATGGTGGGTCTCTCTTTTTCTCTTCCCTTTCACTCTCTTTATTCACTTTTTTCCTCTTGATTTGTCTTACTTTCACTCTCTTTTCTCTCACCATCATTTTTCTCTCTAATGCTCACTCCCACTTTGCCCCTCTTCGAGTGATAACTGTTTGACAATTATCCTCTTTATTGTTTGTCACTACAAGAAAAAAATTATTTAGACACCAATTTTAGCTACCAAATAAAATGGTTGCTAAATGTGACCAAAATAACCACTAGATTAGGTTTTAGTTGCAAAATAACTACAAAATAAAAGTAATGATTGAACTTAGTGATCAATTAAGTCAAAATAATTGGTAACTAACATTAGCTACCAAGGTTTTAATTACTTATACCATTACATTCTAATTGGTATCTAATTAAGTTAGAGACTAATTTAGAATCTAATGATATAAGTGGCTAAAACTTTGGTAGCGAATGTTAGATACCAATTATTTTTACTTCATTGGTCACTAAATTCAATCATTACTTTTATTTTGTAGTTATTTAACAACCAAAACCTAATTTGGTGATTAGCAACTATTTTATTTGGTAGCTGAATTTGGTGTCTAAATATTTTTTTTCTTGTAGTGGGCTGATACCGACTCTTCTTACTATTTTGCCCATTGTTTTGTTAATTCACTCACTTGCACCTCTAGATTTTTCATAAAGGCGTCAGTATTTTTCTGGCTCTCAAGGGAAAGTTGCATGTTTTGTTGCACGACATCTTCAAATTTTGTTCATTCATTCATGCAATTGAGGTTGCTATTGGGTTCTCATATCAATTACTTTCTCATTTTGAGATCCCTTAAGAACTTGGCAGTAACTGTTAGTGATTACCTCCACAAAAATCACATATCAAAATTTGTTGGTTTGAATGAGACCTGCCTGTATGGCTTGTAACTATTGAGGTAGTCGAGCCATCTGCTGATTTAGCACTTTTAACCACTGAGACCAAAGATTATATTGAACTAAGAGGATATCTTGAGAATTCAACTCGTACACCCCCCCTCTTTCATGCATGTGTCCTTCCATGTTCATTTTGTAGGTCACTAGTGAAAAATATTTTTTTTATTTTTTATTAATTTTCCTTATTTCACCCAGACGAAATTGGGTATTGACAAGTGTCCCTTCTTACTGAAACTTTACTAGATAACTTGAAAATTAAAATTTTCATATTATCAAAGTAAAAGATAAGTAAAGACGATAACAATTGATTTCGTTCAGGATGAAATAACATATTTTCAAAAAATAGGAATTAAAAGAAAGAAAAATGATGTCATAACCTTGACCTTCTGAGGACGAGAGGGTTACACATCAAACTTGACTGATACTTTGACTTTATACAATGACGAGAGGGTCGTATGCCATTTATTGCTAAAAGAGAAATGTGAAATCGAGATCTTGTATCGAGAGGATCATCATATCTTCACTTATTGCTGAAAAATAATCTGCTGAAAAGGAATGTGAGACCGAAACCTTTACCATGTTGAGAGGGTTACGAGTCTTCACTGCTTGCTAAAAAATAAATATGTTAAAAAGGAATGTGAGACCGAAACCTTGACCATGTCAAGAGGGTTTTGACTCTTCACTGCTTGCTGAAAAATAAATCTATTGAAAAGAAATGTGAGACCGAAACCTTGTATCGAGAGGGTTACGAGTCTTCACTACTTGTTGAAAAAATAAATCTGCAGAAAATAAATGTAAGACTAAAACCTTGTATCGAGAGGGTTATGACTCTTCACTGTTTGCTAGAAAAAAAATCTGCTAAAAAGAAATGTGAGACCGAAACCTTGACCATGTTGAGACGGTTACGAGTCTTCACTGGAGACATAGAGTTGACCTTGAATCAGCGGGCCATACCTATGATAAACATTATATACAAAATACAAACAATCCTAAAAAAGAACAACATTATTTACAAAAGATAATAAAATAATGAAAAGAAAAAGGGAAAGAAAAACATTAGAAAACCACACAAATTTACTAATTTAATTAAATTGGCCTGACTCTCGACATAATTCCCAGTGGAGTCGTCATCTGTCACAACCGGGATCACAGCGAGGGACAACGATGAAAATCATGTTTTTAAAAAATATTATTAAATATAGATGTTAAAGATATAGATTCGCCACCATATTTTATTATAGAAAATTACGAAAAACACCAAAAATAAGAAAATAGTCTACGAACCAAATTTAGGGTTTGGGAGTCGGTTATGTGTGAGGTAGGTATTAGCACCCTCGCAACATCCGTCCTAACAAGAGACCTTTAATCAAATAAGAAAAATGAGTGTAATTTTATAAATGTTATTTTTCCCAAACTAATAATAATAAAGATGCAAATAAATACAAATAAAAACAAAGAAAATATTTTTTTTTTGCCCGACAAAGATTGACCTTGCTCCTATGTATTTTCATTAACAATAGAAAATTAATGGTGTTGGTATTTTTAATTTTGAAAATTTTATATCTTAATTATTTTTAGAAATGTTTTATATTTTTTAATTTTTCAAAATTTGATATTTTTTTTAATTTTTGATTATTTTATATTTTATATTTTTTGAGAAACTTCTGTATTTTTCAATTTTAGAAAATTTTAGAGTTTATATTTTTATATTTATATTTTTATATTTTTTGAAATTTAAGTATTTTTGTATATTTTTGAAAAGAAAATTTTGTATCAGATATTGTTTGACGCGTGCGGTCATTTGAATATCAAACCAAAATAGTAAAACTTTTCGAATTAAATTCCTAACATAAACGGTCATTTGAAAATTTAATCAAATTATTTAAAATAAAGTACAAGAAAGCTATATTTGTATTCAATTATTTTTATTTGTTTATTTTTAAAATTTAAAATGATAAAATTTAGATATGGGAAGAAGTGTATGATCATAAATATCTAAACTCTATTTTATAAAATTTGAACAAGATAAGAAAAATGAGATAAAATTAAGTATGCAAAATAAAAAATAAAAATGAAATAAAATAATTAATTATTATTTATTTATTTTTGAAATTTGAAATATAATAAAATTAAGATACGGGAAGACACGTATGGTACTTGACATTGAAGTAATTCAACATACAAAGAGTCAATAGCATAAACACAGGCATATCAGAATAAACATAATCTACATTTTCCTACAAAGAGAAATCGACATACTCGTTGAAGATCAAATACTTTCTTCTCTTTTGTAATGTTTCTTCCTTTTCTTCTGTGATTCTGAGTATCTACTTTCTAAATGTATAAATTGGACCATTTTTTATGACTTTTCAGAGTATAATTTTTATGTGTGATTTTTTCGTGTATTTCTTGTAACGTAATGTGTGTAAAAAAATGAAGTATGAGCATGTAAATATATTTTGAAGGGTCCTATAAATACAATCTGTAACTTCCTCCTTAAAAAGATTTTTACTTCATCAGCATAAATTATTTCCTTTTTCAGACCCTTAATTCTTCTTCGTCAACCTATTTTAAATCAATGCTCTTTATTAAGGAAAACTGAAAAACTTAATTTAATTAACTAAATTTATTTGCAATTAAGTAGAATCATTCAAACTAAAACAAAAGATTTCCCCTAAAACAGTCAGCCATTATTCCAAAATTCATTTTATTAAATTTATAATCAATCCACTTAATTAGAGATTAGAGTGAACCAGTATAAAACTGCTTTATTTGTGCTTATATATTTTTGCCTTGGTTGGTGGTTTCTATTTATAGCGAATTGAGTTTAGGCTCCATTCAACCCCCCTTCTAGAGCCATTTGTTCCTACAGTTGGTATCAGAGCTAACCTCAAGGGTTAGTTCTTCACAGGACCTGAGGCACGATCCTACAGGAACTCAATGGAAGGAGACGGACTACACGTGGGTCGACCACCCTTGTTCAAGAGCCAAAATTATGAGCTTTGGAAGATGAGGATGATTGGCTTCATCCAATATAACAGTATGGAGTTAATTAATATTATTAAAAGTGGCATATCTACATTGATTTATAAATCAGGAGAATTGCTTCCTTTTGAATTTATGACTGTGGAGGAAAAACACGTCTGTCAAAATAATGTTAAAGCTAGGCATATTATGATGTGTGCTTTATCCGAGGAAGAAATGTTAAAGGCGCATGCCATGGTCAGCGCTAAGGAGATGTGAGATACATTTGCTCTAACACATGAAGGTTTGAAAGAGGTAAAAAGAAATAAATGGACTATGTTTAAACGTCAATATGAAATATTTGCTATAGAAGATCATGAATCCATACAGTCTATGGTTTCTCGTTTGCAAGTTATCCTAAACAATTTAAGATCCTTGGGGTCAACTGTTAATCAATATGAGATCAATGATAAAATTCTCAGAATTTTACCTACTAAGTGGAGAGCCCAAGAAACTGCTCTAAAAACTTCTAAAGATCTTGAAGACATGCCCTTGGAGGAATTGGTAGGTATTCTTATTATATATGAGCAGATATTGCAGAATGATGCAAATAATGTTCCTAAGGAAAAGAATCTCGTGTTTAAGATCTCACACAAAGGTAAGAAAAAGATATCATCCAAAGCTTTTGAAGATATAAACAATATATCAAATGATACAAAGTCTGATGATGAGATCTCCATCCTCACCAACAAGATCAAAAGGATGTTGAGAAAGATAAAGAACAAGAGAAAGGAAAGAAGATTTAGGACTAAAGATGGCAAGGAGCAAGATGAAAGGATAATTTGTTATGGCTGCAAGAAGCCACGACACTTCAAATTAGAATGTCCTGATCAGGTTGAAGAAAAAGAGGAGAAAGAAAAGAAGATGACATTCTCCAAAAAGAAAAAGAGTTTTACGTCAACCTGGGAGGATTTGGATTCGTCCAGTTCTGATTCTGAAGAAGAGGCAAACATAGGTCTCATGACTGATGTGGCAGATAACTCTATGTCAGAGGACTCAGATAATGAGGTAGATTTTACTAATATTGATAGTTTATGTTTAGCTTATCAAGAAGCAATATCTAATAATGGTATGATTGCATCTGCATATAAAACCATGAAAAGAAAACATAAAAATGCTTGCAAAGAAATTGAATTAATACAACAAGACAAAGCTAGTCTAAATGATATTTCTCTCAAAAACACAAAGCTTCTCCAAGAAAAAGAAAGATTGTGTAATGAAAATAGGAACCTTAAAAGGGACCTTGCAGTTCAAAACACAAATCCCAAAACTTGGAAAAAGAACTTGTGTTAATTAGAGAAAAATTAGGAAAAAAGCCTATTGAATCAAATGAGACAAACATTGATGATATTATTACTGAAAATATCGCTCTTAGAAAAGTTTTATCTCATTCAAATACAAATGAAAAATCTCTAAACATGTTGATAAAAAGTTCTAGAAAGTCTCATGATAAGAAAGGAATAGGTTGTGATCAAAATAATGCATCATCTAGTTCTTCGATTGTACATCCTATTTCTACAGGAACCTTCAAGGATAAATCTTTGAGGAAAACTAACATGAAAGGACCCAAAACAGTGTGGGTACCAAAAGAGAAAATTATTCCTCTTGCAGATATATTAAATCCAAACAAGAAGAATCAAATATTGAAATTGGGAAAATGGATGCTCATTATTCATAAAGGTAAGAAAGTCTACATTCCCAGAATTGAGAGTCAAGAGACAGAGAGACAAGAGAAAAAGATTAACGAGATTTGTTGGAATTGGTTAAATAAGGATGAGACATTTATATTTTACTAACAAAGATTCATATAAGATTAGAAGGTTTGTCCCTTCTACAAGATAAGTAATTTTTTTTTTCTTGCATTTGTTACTCTATATATTTTACACATTAAACGGTCTAATAAATTTTACATGTTTTTTATGATATGTGAGGTGTCATGTTTTTTTTTTTTTTTTTTTTTTTTTGCATAGTTTTAAATTTGATTTGCATTATTTTTGTTTCTTTGAATTTATTTTATTTTATTTATAAAACATGTGTGTTTCTAGCACATTGAAATTAAACATCATTTTATAAGAGATCATGTTCAAAAGGGTACCATTGATTTGCAATTTGTCTTAATTGATGAACAATTAGCAAATATTTTTATAAAACCCCTTGTTGAAGATCGATTTAAATATTTAAGAGAACTTTTGGGTATGATCTTGATTGAATGATGAAAAATATCAATTGGCTTAAACTCATTGCATCAATATTTTCATTTGCATCTATATTTGTTACTTTTATTGCATAATTTCTTTTAAATCATATTTTCTGGATGCATTTATAAAATTATAGTTAAATGCATATATATGTGTGTGTGTGTTTTAAAGTCTGGTGAAAATTTGTTCTTTTTTCTTAATTAATTCATGTTATGTATTTTCTAATTTTAAGAGTCTGAGCTACAATTTCCCTTTACCAAATTTACACACCTAGAAAATTTCAATAGGTTTGCCTTTCTCACCCAAGTTGTTTTGTTATTCAAGCCAGAAATTCACATCAAATGAGCTTCCCAAAATATGAAAAAATATTGTTCCCTCACCTGTTACTTATTTAACATATCAAATTGATGAGTGTGTACAGGAACCATAAGATTTATGTGTTAAAGATCAAGGTTACTGAGCTACAGTTTGAAGTCATCCCTATTGTCCAAAATTTTCTATCCCAAACACATGAGCACTTAGAATCTTTTATAAGCACCTCTCTGCAGCAATGATGATTTCTTAAATGAAACCCTTTCTGTGATGACAAAAGGGGGAGAAAGAGAAAGTATGGCAAATAATTAAGAGAAATGATTAAATCTGTTTTTGCAAATACTTTGAATACTCTTGGATTTGTTTTACAATTCTATTTTAATGAAGTTCTGCATTTTTCATGTTTTTCATCAAATAAATTCTTTCGCTGCTTAATCTCTTGATATTATTAAAATTATTTGTTCTTAAGGCTTGTAGTTTTTTCATCATCAAAAAGGGGGAGATTGTTAAACATTAAACGGTCCAAAGTCCCTTTAGAGGATCAAATCATTTGATAAAGTTTTGATGATAACAAAACTCAAGTATACATTTATATTTGATGCCTTATACACATTACCCATTTAACATTATTATTATTAAAGTAGGAGACGCATGGTCCATAAAGAAATAAGTTTCTTACTATTTACTTTTATGTGTTATTTATTTGATTTAAATTGATTTTATATCATATTGTGCTTTAATGTTCATATTTGTTCATAATGGAAATTATTCAAATTATTATGAAATATTTAAATGTGATTACTTGATTTTATATCATATTGTGCTTTAATGTTCAGATCTGTTCATAATGGAAATTATTCAAATTATTGATGAGTATCTCAAATATAATTTCTCTATGTTATTTTAACTTATTTTCAATACAGAATTAATCAAGTTTAATGAGTATAAAATATTAGAGAAATATTTCCAGTTTGAGCTCCATACATCAAAAAGTCAAGATTGTTCTGTTCAAGCATCTCAACAGCTAGTTTCTAGAAAGCTACATATAGAGGAGCATTGAATTTGAAGAACAAGAAGCGAAAAGAGAAAAACATCATACTATACATTGAAGAAAATATATTGAGTGTCTATTGTCAATCTGCTATAGAGAGCATCTAGAGTTTTGGGTTGTGTGAAACCATTGTGTAATTCTTCACCATTGTGAAGTAAACCCTTGTGAGCTTTCATTGTTCTCTCTTTTGAGAGTGTTTATTTAAATCTTGAGTGGTCTTGATCTCAGGGGGAGATTGGGACTAGTATAATCTGGAGAGGTTTGTGTACTTGTTTTAACCTGGAGAAGTTTGTGTACTCGTTATAACCTGGAAAGGTTTGTTTACTCGTTGTAACCTGGAGAGGTTTGTGTACTCGTTGTAACTCTTGACTGAATAGTGGAACCTCTTGAGTAATTTATTCAAGGGAGAATTGGACGTAGCCCAAGAGATTAGGGTGAACCAGTATAAAACTGCTTTATCTGTGCTTATATATTTTTGCCTTGGTTGGTGGTTTCTATTTATAGCGAATTGAGTTTAGGCTCCATTCAACCCCCCTTCTGGAGCCAACTGTTCCTACAGTAGTTTTATAAATAATTACTTTATTGCTTATACTGTACATCCTTGTAGTGATTGATATTTTTTTGTAGGTTTTATATTCTTGACCATGAGTTTCAAGCTACAGTTCATTTATGTCATGACACACTTGCAGCATGTGATTTTCATCCTTAGAGAGGAGAATACATAACGGTAGATTCTTTTTTATTCACCAAAAAGTAGGATAAACTTTTGCTATAGACATGCCCAATAGGCATTATTTTTTCTTTGTGTTATAATTTTAATGTGTAGCGCATTTAATTTATGGACCTTTTCCTATTTTTTGTAGTTACTTTACTTGTTGTTGATATTGTGTCTTGATGGATGGAGGCTAAGGCCACTATGATTAACGATTTTAAAGTTTTTTCAGATTTTATTAGATCTCTTGTTTTATGCAAGTTAGTGTGTGAAAAGTCATTATTAGAGATAAGGAGCATTTTTATAACAAGAGTATAACAACTTTGTTCCAAAAGGAGATTAAGGAGATGTTGATGAAGTTATTTCATGAGAGCATACATATGGACGAGGGCCAAGACTTTATGGACACATCTTTGATGGAGCCTATCCTAATTGTTGAATGATGTTTCCTAAGTTTTTTTCTGAGTTTTCTTTAACTTTCTTTCTTTTGTTTGTTTTGGTTGTTTTCATTTGATTTGATTTTACCTTTTTTTGTTTTGCTTACCTTTGGTTCTCTCTTTCCATTACATTCACTTATTGAGGATAATGTTTGATTCAACTCTAGGGACCGAATGTTGTGTCTAACTCTGTTTCGTTTCATCTGACGTTTGTTAATGTATTGTTATTATTTATTTTAAGCTTTTCATTGTTTTTAGCATACTTTTCATTATATTCCTATGCTTTTAAGCAGTTATAGTTTCATCATTCTTAATTAGAAGTTTCAAGTATGATAGATTTGTTTCTTACATTTTATTGTAATAAGGTTTGCATATAATTAGGTTGTGGATCATTTTTTGTAGAATATACCTTGGTATATTTGAGCCTATTTTTTTGTCTTTCTCGTGAGATTTAATCATGTTTGTAGGTATTCTAGAACTTGGCTTGACTCTTCTTTATACTATTTGTGCACATGCACTACTGATATGATTTTCAGCTACTTAGCCAAATTGATCCACCTTGTATTATTTCCACTTGTATACCCCTTATATCCTTTGTAACCTTCTTTCTTGATAATTATGTAGTTCATTACAGTACTTGAAACTAAAAAACCATTATATGGCCAACCTTTGGGATTAAAGGACCTTTGGAATTGTTTTAGGAATTAGTTTAAAATAAATTTGGGGGAGTTACCTTGAGCTTTTTGTTGATTTGATGTATTAAGGTTTTGATGAAATGAAAATTTGATTGGAAGTAGTTTGAAACAAATGTATGAGAAAATGAAATATATGTGGTTTCATGAAAATAGAAAGGCAAAGAAAAATGGATGAAAAAGGAAAAAAGATAAATAAAGAGTGAATATTGGGTTTTAGATTCAAGATTGGTAGCTTCGACTTATTTTCACCCATTCCCCATTTCTCTTATTTTCTATTTCATTTATATAACTTTGTATCTTTTCCTTTATCCTACCTTTACCTTGATCACATTATAAGTTTACGAAGAGTCCTTTTGATCTTTAGTTGCATGTGTTTAAAGTAGAGTATAAGAGAGGCTTATCAAGCATGTGGCAATTCTTACTTTCATTATGTGCCTTCGAGTGTAAACACCTGAAAGATAGACGTATACGTATACTTGCGAGGATTTTACCATTCTTGATTCATGATTTAATTTGATTGTAATTCTTCATTACTTTTATGTATTGAAATAGATTTTTTATGGTCTTGTTTCTTTGACACTTTAGATGTATTATTCATTTTCTCTTTTTCTCATAACATTCTCCTTTTAGGATACAAAAAGAAGTTTGTTTTCTTCTTTTCATCTTTAATGTTCATATTTTCTTTACTTAGTTTTGTTTTGCTTGGAAGTGCAAAAGCATAAGTGAGGAAATTTGATTACTCATATTTTGTACTCATATTTCATATGTTCTTCTTTTTAGTTTTTGACTCATTTACTTTCAATAGTAATAAATTGGGATCATTTTACATATTAGCTATAACTTTTTTTATTTTAGTTGCATTTGATTCTACATTTTGAGGGCTTCAAAATAGAAATATTGTTTGCTAGATTTGGAGTTCTCTATTATTTAATATGATTTTTGAAAGTTGAGGCAGATTTGCTCAAATTTTATAAAGGAACCCATGCGAATTAGCTTTTGTGTGTATTAACTTAAATTTTTATAATTAGGCTTATAGACCTTATTAGCCACATTTAGGCCCATTTTTGCTTTAGATTTCAGAGCCTACATAAGACCTAAATGTGCTCTAATCTGGTAAACATAAATCATTTGCTAAATTTTCTAATTTTAACTTTCATCTCTTCATCTCCTTTATTCTCTTTTCTTTCCACTTTTGTTTTGTGTCTTCCTCTCCCTCTCTAAATTTCGTTTGGTGTTATTCATCCAGGTAGAACTAATTTTTAAGGACTAATTTTATGGAATCAAGATTAAACAAATCGAATTAAGTTTTACATCGTAGTTCCTCACTCTAAGTTTGTTATTATATTCTCTAATCTAGATTTTTCTCTTTGTGGTTAAAATTTACGTTTTTTATTCAGAATTCAAAATTAGGAATTGGCTTAATCTTGATTTGAAAAATGAATACAAATTGAATTGAATGATATTGATATTTAATTCATATAACCAATTTAGTTGATTAATTGAATCAGTTAATTATTCAAACTTGATTCTAAATCTTTAGAGAACTATGATAAAAACGATTGTTTGGTTCTTGAATTTATGTATTGATTCATTTTTTTTCTTAACTTTTGCATTTGATTTTTGTTTTATTTTTTTTCAATTTTCAATTTTTGTTTTCCAATCCCTAAACCCCCAAATTTGTTTTACAAGAATAATACTAAAGGTTGAATACAGTAAGAATGTGTTCTCTAATAATCTGCCTTGGTTGTGAGCTATATTGCAAAAATTAGAAAAACTAAGTATCTTTGATTTCATGAATGATATTGAAAATCACCACACTTAGCTGACCCCTTGAGTATTGACTCCAACCACTCTTGGTTTGATAAGTATCTTTGATTTCATGAATGATAGTGAAAAAACGCCACACTTGGCTAACCCCTTGAGTATTGTTGACTCCAACCACTCCTGGCTTGATGATTATTCTCTACTCCAACCACTCTGAGCTTAATGAGTATTTTTGACTCTAACCAATATTTTCTTAACTAAGTATTTTTTAACTCCAGTCAATCCTAACTTAACTAAGTATTATTTGAGGCCACTCCAGGTTAACAACCAAGTATTCTTTATTAAACAATTACTCCTATCTATGATGAATAAATTATATAAATGGTGATCAATTGAACACGTTGAAGCTTGCCAGAGAGGATGATCATTTGAGGACGTATATATAATTTGATCACTCTCTCTCCTAGTATTTTATTTAACACAAACAATGTTATTCAATGAAGTTTTAGATGGGCACAGAAAATTAAGCAATATTTCAATATTATACAACACGCTCTTTCTCTCTCTGTCTTCTTCTCCTAGAGTTGCTTTATGTAGGCTCTGAAGAAAGTGACCATAGTGAATTTTTTTCTTCTTGTTGAATCGACTTCTATTCATTTATGTGTGCTTCTTTCATCTAATGAGCTTGTTTGACTAGAATGCATCAAATGAACTTTATATAATATTAAATTCTCTCTTCCGCTTTTACGTAATCTTCCTAATAATTGGATTGAGTTATCTTGCCTTGGATATTGTGTCTTGTCTTCATTTTTTGTACTTGTTCATAGTCGTACGAGGCAAACAGTCTTTCTATAATTGTCAATGTTCAGTGCTAGGAAATTGTAGAAAAGAAGTAGTTTTAGCTCACACTCCAAGAAATCTTTTAATGTTGAGTTTAGCTTACACTTTCAATGGATCTCTATGGCAAACGAACATTCCATACAACATAGAATAAGCATATATGTTTTATGAAGCATAAGGTTAGCTTTCTATGTGTTTATTGTTTAATCTAATGTGTGTATGATATAATCTTATAAGTGTTTTATCATATGTCAAAAAAACACTTGCATCTTACATGATTTGTCACTTACATAGAATCAACATCTTACAGACGAAGTAAAACCATGTTTTAAACTTAGTTGTTTTCAACATTTACTCAAAATCATAGGAAGTTGGACTTTTGCTCTAACAATGTCCCAATTTTTTGTTGATGCTTAAAACAATAAGATTAAAACAAGATGAACACTTACAACAAATCAAGTTTTCAAAAATATTTTCCATTTTCAAATTTGGATATATAAAGCATATAATAGTGCAAGTTTGATGAGATATCAAACATTGAATCTAGAACAAATTCTCATTAGGTAAACTATATCAAAAGGATATAATCTTTAGTCAATTTCTTACATAAAATAAACATATATGTTTGTATAGCACCGATTAGCTTATATCTTTGTGGATATCTTCTAAGCATATTAATTTCTTATCAGACGTAAAGAAAGATAATATAGTGTTATATAGTTTGATAAACAAAACACTTGTGTCTTATAGGATCTACTGTTAAAAATAAAAACATTTTGTCATATAGACAATACACAACCATGTTTTAAGCATTGCCCACAATTATATTCATTAATTATAAAAACAAATAATCAACATTTATATGAATAGTAAATAGCTTACAATAACAAATTTCAATATATTAATAAACCAATCAACATATAACATAACATCCTTTATTTTATAAGTAATTGACATAAATTATCATTGATTTGGAATTAAATAAACATAAAAATTTGGCTATTTTGATGTCTAACAAATTCATCATACATCTAATTCTAAACAGATATATTACCATGTTATCCATACGTAACATTTTCTCTTTCTCATTTCAGGTCAAACAATTCATATACTTGCTTTATCTCTTTCTCTCGTGCAGAAAAAATAAAACTACTAATTTCAATCAACTTGCAACGAGAACATCTACTTTTTTAAACATACAGCTAAAAGGACACAATTTCATCATCTAACTAAACAATATGTGCAGCAAAAAATCCATAATCATAATATATGATCAGAATAATTTTTTTCTCATATATACGTAAAAACCTCATAAATTAAAAATCCCTAACTTTCATAAGTGGGGTTCAAAAAATTAGGAGAAAACATATGAGGAGAATCACAATTTCTCTTGGTTAGAAAAAGAAAACTAATAATTTCATTACAATATTAATTGCATAGGCATAAAATTTTCAACCAACTTGCATCAAAAACATCAACTTTTTATGCATACAGTCAAAAGGACACAATTTTATCATCCAAACAAACAATATGTGCAGTAAAAACTCAATAATCATAATATAGGATCAAAATAAGTTATTCTTCATATCCACTATACCTAAAAACCTAATAAATTAAAAATTTTAAATTTCATAATTAGGGTTTAAAAAATTGGGAAAAAAAATGAGGAGAAACATACAGTTTCTTCCATGTAGAAAAAGAAAACTGACAATTTCATTATAACATTTATCGTATACACATAAAAATTTCAATTAACTTGCAACAGAAACATCATTTTTTTATGCATACAACCAAAAGGATACAACTTTATCATCCAATCAAACAATAGTCTAGTGAAAACTCCATAATCATAATATAATCAAAATAAAGGTTTTCATATTCACTATATGTAAAAGCCTCATAAATTAAAAACTCCTAAATTTCATAATTATGGTTTGAAAAATTATAAGAAAAGATATGAAGAGAATCACATAATAATTTCATAAATATGCTCACTTGTAAAAACATAGTGCAAAAATTAAGGATTTTCGATAATGACATAATATAGAAATCCAAAACAAGATCTTAAAATTATGTAATTCTCACATATATTAAAGGAAGAATATGTATGCCATAAGATATTACCTTTGTGTACTCTAAAGATTTGATAAGATGAATGACATTGACTCTTTCTTTATATGAGAGATGGTTCTTATGTGTTTTGAAGATCCAATTAGGTAACTAACAATCTAATTATTATTTTATCTTTTATTATTAATTTATTTATTTATTAGTCTCTTTAATTAAAAAATCATATCTCTTTCACATGAGATTTAAAACCTTACATATTCTAACATACATTAAAATCTTATTTGACAAGGTTTATTTTCACTCTTCAACATAAATTCTTAGTGATTGAGATTCGAATAGTTTTCTAATCTTGCATAAATTCATTATTGGACATTATACCTTTATTAGTGACTCTTCTAAGAATCAAAGAGATAATTTTTTTTTCTTACTCGTTTTTATAAGTATAATATAAGCATCGGTATTCTACGTGAAATACAATGGTTAGCATTCTTACTGAATGATTTTTCAGATTCCTTTTCAAGATACCTATATTATATTGCTACAAATTCATTTTTCCATAAACATATAGGAAAAACTTCAACGAAATTTCTCATTTACTACCTTTCACAAGTTGTAATTAACTAGTAGATATTATAACTAATATATTTGACTCTTCTTCCGTTGGGAGTTATAAACATACACTCTTCAATTTGTGAAGGGTAATAGTTAAACATTTTTTTTCTATTATATAAATATAGTCTATTATGTTTTACTTTGATTTTTACTATATAAGTTTTTTTTATCTTTCTTAATTTTGAATATATCTTAAACGTAAACAGAAATAATATTCTTCAATTCTCTTATATGTACGATACAAACTTCATAAAGTCAGGTCTAATCATACTCCTAGTTGTAAAAAATTACTCATTTTTTTCTTATCATTACACCTTACTTGAAAATTAAACATATTTTTCATTGATGAAAAGTAACTATACCTAATTTAGTTATAATTGTTGTTCCTAAAATTTAAGGACAAATACATAATGGCTTATTGTTCTTTTATTTAGTCAGAAGTTCCTCATCTTCATTTTTCTGCCGCCACCAAGTATTTTAAGCCCAACATGATAACCTCAAGGGACTAGGCCTATTCATAGTCTAGCTGAATTTTAAATATATCCTTAAGTCATTGAGTGATAAGTGAACATGAAAACAGATTATCTTCTCTATTTACGACATAGGCTACCAATTATCAATTTATTCTTCAACAGTCAAGCATATCCACTAATAGCGTTCATTAATTAGCCACAAAATCATCACAAGTGATGTCAGCTATCAAGCTATCAACTGATGAATCAAGTTTATCAACCAGAAGCTTCATCATTTAAATACTATTTATACTTTCCTGAATCACACTCATATTCCAATAGCATTAGGCTTCTTTTGTTCAACAACTTTCTTTACTTTCAATCTAGCTCATATTGGCTATTTTGGTTCAATATTGTATAACATCTTGTTATTTAATCTAACTTAATATCTTTTAGTGTTAATACTTGTAATTGAAAGTTCTTATTACTATTAAAGAAAATGTGTCACACTACTGAACTTGATTCTTCTCACTATTATGTGTTTAATGAAAGTTAAACAATAAAGTAGATATTACTCAATTTACAAGTATATATCATGATCTTGGTACAAGACCAATCAATTGATATTAATCTATTATACTTCTTATTGATAATTATATATTATTAAATTTTTATTAAATTGATGTAATTTTACAAAACATTATCAAAATAGGTAAATTTTGAAAAAAAATTTCCACAAAGATAAGTCATGTCAACATTATACGACTTTACTGTGAAGAAGTCGTGCATCATGATAAAGTTTAAGTTTCTGAAAAAGTCATGCCAGCTTAGCACGACTTCATTATGACAGGAGAAGCCATTACTGACCAACACAATTTTGATTATTAATCAATGTTTTTTTTATTTGAACTGAATATATGATTTTATTTAAAATAAATAATAATAATTAATATTAACCAAAGTCGTGTATGCCAAACATGGCTTCTCCTCATAGTGAAATTGTGTCAAGTTAGTACAACTTCACTTTCACAAATCCAAACTCATACCATGTATGCATGAAATTTTCACAATAAAAGTTGTTTTGTCTTCAATGCCACTTTTTCTTATGTTCATCTTTAAGATGCTTAAAATCGTTATCAACGGGGTAATAAAGATAGAACGTCAATTCTTGTAGGGATAGGGGCAAGATAGAAAAAAGATTGGATGGATTAAGTGGGGAACAATCTATGATAGTAAGGAGAGTGGAAGACTTAGAATAAAAGATATAACATGTTTTAATAAAGCTCTCCTATAAAAGTGGAAGTTGAGACTAGGCAAGGAGGAAAAGGGGTTGTGGTAGGATATCATTATGTTAAAATATGGATCATAGAGGAGCTTGGATAATGACAATGACAAACATAGTGAGTCTAGATGGTGGAGAGACTTGAGACGTATATCTGAAAAAAGTGAGAAATGAAAATGGTTTAATGATTGCACTAAGTGTCTTGTTGGAAATGAAAATGAATTTCTTTTTTGGGAAGACAAGTGGGTTTGGAATTCTACATTGTAGAATTCCTATCCTAGAATCTATGCACATTCAGTTTGAAGGGATTGCAAAATTTCTTACATGGGGAAATGGAAGGGATAGGTATGAGAGTGGAGCATGGGCTAAAGAAAGGGTTGGTTGGAGTGAGGAAAGACAATGTTAGAGGAGTTCCTACATTGTATTATGGGTTGTGTCCATAAAATGAACATATTGGACCAGTGGGTCTGGAAAGGAGCTGATCAAAGTGAGTATATGGTGAGAGAGGCGTATAAAACCTTAAAGAGGGCTAGTTGTAGGAAAAAAGACGTGTTTGAGAAAACTCTAAACTTTTAAAGCTCTTCCCACATCACAGATATGTGCATGGAGGGTGTTACATAATAGAATCTCAACCTGTGATATGTTAGACATGAGAGGAATCCTAATCAATATTGTTAATTGTGTGATGTATAACACAAGTGAGGAAATATTAATCATTTATTTTTTACTTGAAAAGAAAAAAAGTAGTATTTGGCAAATGTGTGATATATTGATCAGAGTACAATCAATACATCATAATGAGGCCAAATAACACTTCTTTGGCTTTGATTTGGCTAGTTCAAGTGAAAAACAAAAATTTTGTTTGGAAAATGGTTTGGATGACACTCATTTAGAACATCTGGAAACTTAGAAATGATATTATTTTTAAGAACCAAAAGTGCGATATGGAAAAGATGTTTTCTATTGTGGGCTTTCATAAATGAAAAATACAGAAAAACACCACATTTTTTTTCTCCAATTGGTGTCTTGATCCACTAACATGTTTGAAGACCATGGGCTGAAAGATAATAAGTATGGTAGTAAAGAATTTTTTGAGTTACTTTACCTACAGAGAGGGACAGGTGTAGGCAAGATTTAAGGGAGGATACTTATTTGAATGGTTGGGATTACAATATTAGGCGAAAGTAACTATAATACTGAATGTAATTATTGTGATATTGCTCGAAAAGTTGGTGGTGGAGTTGTTTTGCAGGTATTTTAGCATTGCAGGAAAAATGAATGACCACTGATCCAAGTGCAAGATTGTAATTTCCTTTTTTTATTTTAAAATTTCCCTATTTTAATAGTTTTTTTTAAATTACACGATTCAATTAAAAAACCTATTTATTACTTTAATACATCATATTGTTAATATAGGTCAATAATATCTATCCCAATAATTTAATCTCTATAAAACAAAATAGACTAACGAAAACTTCTTATTCTATTCCTACGGTTAAATTATGAAGTATATAAGTGGGCCCAAAAGCTTTTCATGCGGATATAGGATAATAATATGATATTATCACATTCTCACACACATTATTTAGTTATGCATGTCTTGTTGTGATGTACAATTTTGTTTGCATTTGTTTCCTCATATCCTCGAATAATAAAATCAAATTGAAAATCAAGTTTCACGTGCGTGAAGATAATGCATTAGATTGTCGGGCTTCAGAACGTTTGATATAGAAGAAAAAAACATCAATCGTGGGACAATAAAATTATCTTTCGGCGGGTCCAACAATAGCATGTTCCTATCATCTTAATTTCACAATTATTAATATTTAATAATGCTTCTTTCCCTCAATCTTCTCCAAATTACATGTTCTGAACTTTTCACAATGCGTCAAACTTCTTTTATTTATATATAAAGTATGGTTAAGGGAATCAAAAGCAGATTACGTGATGAGTTTTAGGCAACTATTTTAAGTAAACTATATCCACACGAGACCATATAAGTGTTAGGCAAGGTATTAATTTCTTGATGAAGTAATTGTCCAAGTTAGGTAAAACAAACCATATGTCTACACATGAAACCATTAATATACACTTTAAAAAGTTATTCAATTGAAGAGATTTGAACCAACATTCTCGTTCTCTAATTTCTTTTAGATGTAAATGCGAATTTTTTTTAGATAAGGTAGGTATTATGAATATTTTATATACACGTTTGATTTGCACTTCATATGATCTACGTTTTTGTCTAAGATCTTGAACAGTAGCTGGTAAACAATGATTTTGAGGT